>Ga0131853_10024358_pt1 | contig 10923 bp, 5 predicted proteins | sample TergutLab28metaG_FD_92764 | JGI IMG/M metagenome (GOLD analysis project Ga0131853, IMG submission 92764) | Labiotermes labralis P1 segment gut microbial communities from Petit-Saut dam, French Guiana - Lab288 P1 (version 2) (version 2) | ecosystem: Host-associated > Arthropoda: Insects >...
ATCTGAGAACAAACAGCGACTTGTGCCACTTACAGCATAAACTGATTGGTTTTTATAACAGAGATGAAAAGTGTTTACAGCGCGGTACGGACTGGGGCTTTAAATAAAGCAGTCTGCGCTTCGGCTGTAAAAGATGAAGTAAGCCAAGACTCTCAGAGGACAGTAGACCCAAGAAGTAAGTAAGTAAGCAAGCAAGCAAGTAAGTAAGTACGTAAGCAAGTACGTAAGTAATAAGTAAGTAAGGAAGTAAGTTAATAAGCAAGTAAGTAAGTAAGCATGTAAGTAATAAGTAAGTAAGTAATAAGTAAGTAAGTAAGCGAGTAATAAGTAAGTAATTAAGTAAGGAAGTAAGTAAATAAGCAAGTAAGTAAGTAAGCAAGTAAGTAATAAGTAAGTAAGTAAGTAAGTGAGTGAGTAAGTAAGTAAGTTAGTTGCGAAAAGCGGCCAAAAAATCTTGATCTTAAAATCCGTGCTATGATACAAAAAGATGCATTAGAGATTTTTGAAGATCTAGAATCTACAACGAACCGTTAGAGGATGGAGTGCAAATTACACTGTAGAGAACTTCTAAGTTTCTGTAAGCCACGAAACTGCGACATTTTATGCAACACAAAGCTTAATGATCATATTTACAGGATTCATCCATTGAACCATATCATTTATCACGTTCATCAACAGCAATTAGCAGACAAGTCAATATTTGCTGTAATGGAATATGAATATACGAACATGAATGTATTTACAAGAAGCAGACACTCCACCTTTTTAACAAGACGGTAGAATAAACTTCAGTGTGTAGGCAGATTAATAAAATAAGCTTTCAGAAGAGAGGAAGAATACAGAAAACCTAGCAGCATTTCACTTACGTTCCGACCTACGAATTGATATCCTGCACCGTCTTCTACAAGCACTGTGCGTCGCATAGCGCCCCTCGCTATTGCATCTCGCAAGGCACAGAAAATTTCCGTACTGCACGTCCACTTCCAAAAATCTTGTGTCCCTAATTGTGAAAGGCATTCTGATAAAGAAGTGGCATAACCAAGCAACGTAATTCATTGCAGTTCATGGGCTTCGAGGTAAAGTTGTTTGCGGTGATCAGTGGTGTGCCCAGGAATTTTGTTCGGGGGTGGGGTTGTCCAACAAATTCAGTTGACGACAGAGAGAACGGGGATCTGGGGGCGGTAGCCCCTAGTCAGGGATTCTGGAGGCAGCTGTGATTTAGTACAAGAAATTTCATTTCATAGAGTAAAATTTCTTAATTTTTGGTACTTTAAGACTATTTATGATGACAACCAATTTATTTGTCATTGCTAATGTAAGACAATTGCGAACCGGCGGTAGTTTTAGAATTTTACTGCCCTTTTTTCCGAACATCTTCGGGTGCTGGCCTCCTAAATTCAGCAATTTTTAACAGTTTTCACAACCGGGTTGAGTTCGGCACGGTTTTGGAAGGCCTTCGGAATTTCGGAGGGGGGTTGAAACCCCAAACCCCCCCCCCCCGCGGTACGCCACTGGAGGTGATGGTTGTATGGCCCAATACAACAGAGATGAGTCTGTGTTATTACATATATCAAACATATACACTTTATGAATGCAGAAGCCGCATTAAGGTAGTCTGTATTTTGACGAGGCTACGGGCTGAACGATTTGGTGATCGATTCCAGGGAAATGCAAGACCGACGTGTACAAGAACAGTTATGTATGAGATATTTTCCTTTTACCACATTCGCCCAGACCGGTCCAAGGACATAACCAGCCCCCTGTAGAATATGAACCGGATCAATTTTTCGGGTAAAAGAGGTCGGGGCATGGCTCTGACCAACAATTCAATCTAGCGCTCGAGTTGAAAATGGGTAGAGCTACACATCTACATGCCTTCTGTATCTCCAATGGCAAGTCAACGGGGTGACCTTTACCTTTACACGTTAATATTAAAATATTTTACTATTTTGATTTTCCTCCCCTGAAAAAATGATTACACACATAAGTACATTATTGGTATTAGTTACGATTAAAAGGCCACTCGGATAACATGGCAAAACGTATTATTCTGGCGGCATCATGGTTGTTAGTTTCATGTAAAATCTTTTTCCCACTTCCGGTTTAAAAGATTCTGACTGTGATAGAGAGTTAGAGCCATGACTGAAATATCGGTTATTCTTCATTGCCAAAGATAAATTCACAATTCTTATCATAAAACCAACTAAATGCACTAATTTTTCAAATTTATTTTTGGAATAAAACTCTGCGTGTTTCGAAAACTTCCTCTGTCCATCATCAGGAGTTTTTCATTCTACACACAGCAGTTTCTTATACTGACAAGAATTCGGCGAAATGTTATTGTAAGTATATCTTGGCCTTCGACGTTCAGGTGACCGTGCATTGTGAAAAATTCTTATAATAAAACCAACTAGACGCACTAGCTTCTCAAACTTGTTTGTTTGGAATAAAACTCTACATGTTTCGGACAGTTACTCTGTCCATCATCAGCAGTTTTTCACTGTACACACAGCAATGGTATATGTCATATAAGTTTGCTGACAGCTTGTGAGCAGAATCAGGAATAAATATGAGAAATTACTGCACCGTACTGACCCTGTTCGCAAGCTGTCTGCAAACCTGTATGACATACACCATTGCTGTGTGTACAGTGAAAAACTCCTGATGATGGACAGAGGAACTGTCCGAAACATGTAGAGTTTTGTTCCAAAAATAAATTTCAGAAATTAATGCACCTACCTGGTTTTATTATAAAATTTTTTCACGATGCAGGTCACCTGAACGTCAAATAAACTCCCAACGTTACGGAGTATGGATCTGTTTCCTTCTCCAGACGAAATGAAGGTAAGGGTAGAAAACACACACACACACACATACACACACACACACATACACACACACACATATATATATATATATGTATATGTGTGTGTGTGTGTGAGCCCTTTAGAGAGATCTAATTTCAATCCAGAGATTGAAATTAGCCTTGGAAATTATCCAAAATTTCAGTCAAGATTTTTCTCCAAATGGCGGCTGGAATATACCTTCTGTATTTGTATTAAAATCTCATGAGGCATTTTCGCGTGGTTCTTATGGAAAGGGCGCCTGATATTGTCACTTTTCTACTTAGCTCGAGTACACGCATTCACAATAATGACCTTACAATCGCGATTCACTATTAGGCTATGTACGACAGTCCATCACTAAGAAACATTGCTATGTGAACTTCTGGCACAATTGTTATTTCTCACCCTATAACGAGCCACGAGGAGCCAGAAGAGAAGTAAACGAAAGCTGTACTCTTTCTTTAAACTCGGCGCTAGACGGGGTGTGGGTGGTCAGCACCACGCCCCGGCCGCTAAACCCTGGGAATGAGCCAGTGCTCATTGTACTGGAGGCTGGTTTGATCCCAGGGCTGGTGTGGACGGTTGCGGATAATCTCTCCCCCACCGGAATTCGATCCCCGGATCGTCCAGCCTGTAGCAAGTCTCTACACTGAGTGCGCTATCCTGGCCCCATGTTTCTTATTAAGTGAGAGGATTGTGTCTCCCCATGAAAATCCTCTTTCCATTCCCATAGAAAAGTGTATATTCCTTTCCTGGTTCAATGTCACCCTTGTTCCAACTGAACTAACGCACTCTAACCACACCTACCTACACCCTTACTGTGCTGTATTATCAGTAGAACAGACTAACAGAAGCTTCTGAATATCCACGTTCCAAACTTGACGTCAGTCGTCCCTTGCGTCGGTCGTTCCAAATAAACCGACCGAGACCGACGATCTTTGTAACAATTTGTACCATGCTGAACTTTAGAATAATGTGTTTTTAGTACATCTGCCAAATCGCAAGCTGGATAAACCCCCCCCCCCCCCTCTCCCGCCGTCCACCTTTCCTAACCACATATTCAGTACGTCTGCAGCAGCTAATCCATATAGGCAGCCCATCGCCTCCATCCGCCCATTAGTACTCGCAATGCCGTGGTGATAAGAAACCTCTTAATTTGGGCTACTTGTTTTATATTCTGAAGAAACGTATTATCCGGGGGAAAGTTGCCGGTGATCTATAGCAGACGTAATATCAGAACTGTTCACTACGCTGTCGATAGTGTCGCTTCAGCCTCAAAATTTTGTTAAACTCTTGTTCAATATTTCCGAGTACTTATGAATAAAAAATGAGAAAGTTGTGATGGCTTCTGCAGGCGTAGCTTCCGTAACAAATTGGTGAAAATCTCTCAAGTAGGTAACATGAAGTGAATACAGACATCATTCAAACCTCATAAGGAGGTTTCTTTAATTGAAAAACGAACATTTGTCTGAGTGTGGTGTGTGTATTTCATCTGTCACAAACATACATAGAACTACAAAGTAAACGGCTTTAGAGAGAAAAGAAGTATTAGAATCAGCCCCTTCTATCACTCCGTCACTGAGAACCACGCCCCGTTCGCCGTCTCGTCACTAGGGACGCCATCATCCGGTAATGAAAGAGCGAGACGCGTCTGGGTGGTTTTGCACCAGGTCGTGACCCCGTTGATCCGATATCCCGAGAGGTGAGACGCTGAAAAAACCGACTAGACCAAGCTAGACAGAGCTCAGCTAGGAGAGGGTTGCTGGGCCGCGGTTACTGCCGTCGGGGCCAGCACTTAAACCTGGGAGCTCAGCAGACCTGCCCGTATTTCCAGACGGTAATTATTGATGTTAGTTCGTCTAGGAGGGTGTGTGCGGGTCCACCCACCTACACAGCCTCCCTTCCCTCTGTCAACCATAGTTTACACCGCTTGTGTACTTTGTATGCGCTTCTCATGAACTGCATATACTGCTTCCACACACACACACACACACACATACACGTGTCTGTGTTCCACGGTCTGCAGAACTCCTGACACGCCCTTCTCCCATACTGCAATTGATTAATCGCTTTAAATAATTCTACGGATTAGCTCCTCGGACTTAACCCATTAAATTGCCCAAAAAGTTCCCACAGAGAACACCTTCCAGGCTGGCACAATTTTCGTATTTGAATAAAAAATAAACCCTCTAAATTTTACACGCCTCAATCAAAATATGGCGGACCGCGTTAGCTCAGTGGTTAAGGTGCTGTGCAACAAATTGGAAGGTCGCCGGTTCGATCCCAGATGATGTCATTGGATTTTTCATTGATATAAAATCCTTCCGATCGCACTATGGCCCTGGGGTCGACTCAGCCTCTAACAGAAATGAGTACCAGGAGTATTTCCTGGGGGTAAAGGCGGCCGGTACTTAGGGCTGACAATCTTACCACTATCCTGTGTTGTTGTCACGAAATATGGGAACCTTAACTTCCTGGAACCCTCTGGGTCACTCCAGGCCTGTAACGGGACTGATTTACCAATCAAAATACAGATATGACAGATTACACATTTGCGAGAAACCAAATCTTTCTGAGTAAGTGATCGAAACCTTTGGGTGGAAATTCGGTCCATCAAAACGCCAGGTATCAATTGAATTTAAAAAAAGAGAAATTTGGAAATGCGCGAAAATTATTGCCGGCAAAAAGGTTTTTCGATCCCTCAATCAGAGTGTGATGTCACCACATCAACGCGCGCACCACACGCCCAGCAGGTGGTGGGGGAAGTTTAGATCACAAAATTTATCTACCTGTGATATAACACGCAAAAAACTGGGGAAATCGATTTGTCCAGTGGCGTAGCTATGGTTTACGGCGCCCGGGGGCAAGAAATCAGAAATTACGAACTTAAAAAAATGAAAATAATTTATTGAATTCCCTTATGTTTTGATGAATAACCATTTTTTTTAAAGGAAATTAAATACTGCCCCCAGGGCAGCTGCAACAGCCCCCCCCCCCTCCCACTGCAAACCAATATACGTGCCCCTGATTTTAGGCATTCAGCACAATGAAAGTTAGACACCAGCCGAAACGTGATGGCACACGGTAACGCACGATAGGGGAAGTGAAGGGGAAACTGGCGAATGAAGTGGGTAGCCAGTACCCTTCACACTACCTCGGAACATGGTGTATCCAGCATTACTACCGCTGATGCGCACACCTCGGCTGCCAGTAGTCGACTGGACTGACGCCCCCCGTCGATTTAAATGGACTCGTCCATTTCGCCGAAAGATGAAATCTGGTTTCTGCGCGTGTGCCATCACATTTCAACTGGCCTCTACCCACTGTAACACTACGCCCCTGCAGTCGGTATGGCGTGGTCGCTGCTATGCTCACCTCGGAAGGTCCAGGCAACGTGACGTGTGTTTGAAAAAGTCTGCTTTTTAAAGAGTACTCTGGCAACTTCAGCCAACAAAGAAACGATTGAAGCGCGCAAATGGAAAACTCTTTGTGACATGCGTGCCTTACTGTGCCTTATTGTGCCTCCCACTGCTTTACATCTTCGCCACCGCGCCGATAACTAAAAGTAATCTGGTCATTGATAGACTCCAGTTAAAATGTGATGGCAAACGGTGACGCATGTGAGGGGAAGTGGAGGGGAAGCTGGCGAATGGAGTGGATAGCCAGTACCCTTCACACTACCTCGGAACATGGTGTATCCAGCATTACTACCGCTGATGCGCACACCTCGGCTGTCAGTAGTCGACTGAACTGACGCCCCCCGCCGATTTAAATGGGCTGGTCAGTTTGGCTGAAAGGCGAATTCTGTTTTCTGCGCGTGTGTCATCACATTTCAAACGCAGTCTACAGTCCGTCGCTTACGTATCGTTACGTAACTGCCTAATAATTCACAATCTTTTTCCATTTTTTCACCATGCTCAACTTTTACCTAAATTATTTTCTGCCCTTATATTCATCTGAAGATCTTAATCATTTACAGGGGTGCTGGTAAGTCCTTAGCCCGACCATGAAAGAAACAAGCTACATTCCCTGCATTTTATGGAAATTGCAGGTTCATTACCACATTCACAAGAGCCCACCACCTGTCTCTTCCGAAGCCAAATCAATCCATTCCTCTGCCTATCACACTTTTGACAGGCCCAGCTTGTTTCCTTCTTGGTCGGGCTAAGGAATTATCAACACCATGGTATGTATGTTTTCACACATTAATACATTCCTCGCATTTTATGGAAATTTGAGGTTCATTACCACATTCACAAGAGCCCACCACCTGTCCCTACCCTAGCCAAAACAATCCATTCCTCCGCCCATCACACTTTTGACAGGCGCAGCTTGTTTCATTCTTGGTCGGGCTAAGGACTTATCAGCGCCACGGCAAAAATCCATATTCATGTTAAATTTAAACTCGTCGAGATACTTGTATTTGTAATTGCTGACCTACTGCCTCCATTCCGTGCCCCCCATACATGCACATTCATGACTTATCGACATACACAAAATTTCGTGTTCCGAGATTCAAGCGAAAAGTATTAATATCATGAGATCGTGTTTGTGTTTCCCTTACTTGTGTAAAGCATCTCGCAAAGCAAATTAATTAACTGCAAAGCAATTTGACGTCATAACACGAAGGCCATGTTACTGATTACCACGTGACTCTGTAACCAATCGCATGTGTGTGACACCACAATAAATAATTATAACCATATTTAATGTGTAGGCCCGGTAGCTCAGTCGGTATAGCGACTAACTACGGGCTGGACGGTCCGGGAACCAATCCCTGTGGGGATGAGATTTTTCTACCGACCAGACCGGCTCTGAGGCCCACCCAGCCTCCTGTAAAATGGGTACCGGGTCTTTTCCGAGGGTAAATTGCGGCAGGGGCGTGCTGCTGAGCACTCACCCCCTCTAGTGCCGCGGTCATGGAAGAGTAGAGCTATACCTCTACCCACCCTCTGGGCCACACCGAGCCTGTAACGGGATCACTACGTTTACCTATTTCCCCCTCAATATTCTGGCATGCATATCTCATTCAAATGACGCCATATTACACTGTATTTTAGTGCTTATATCGCAAGCGGCGGGATATCACTATAAATGGACGTAGATTCTCGTGTAGTATGTTTGTTATTTTTCTCAGACTGTAAAGAGAACTTGAATTTGTTTGAGAAATACAAGGTGATCAAAACGTCTCTGCGCACCTGACTTATGTATTGTAATCATCAGGTGCACAGAGACTTTTTGATCACCCTGTATTTGTAAAAATCGCTGATGCAAAATTAAAAAAAAAATTATTTTAATTTTTGGAGGATTCCCCCCCCCCCACACCCCCACCCCCCATGCGGACGAAGAGACGGACATAACCAAGCTAACAGCCGCTTTTGTTCTTACAATAAAACCAAATAGATGCACTAATTTATCAAATTTATTTTTGGAATAAAACTCTACATGTTTTGGACAGTTCCTCTCTCTCCATCATCAGGAGTTTTTCACTTTACACACAGTAATAGGTATATGTCATACTGAAATTTCACAGATGGGTAAAATTACTCGTGCATATAGGCGTAAATTTCACCCAACTGTGAAATTTCAGTATGACATATACCACTGCTGTGTGTACAGTGAAAAAATCCTGATGATGGACACAGGAACTGTCCGAAACATGCAGAGTTTTATTCCAAAATTAAATTTGAGAAATTAGTGCATCTAGTTGGTTATATTATTAAAATTTATCGCGATGCACGGTCAGCTGCAACGTCAAACTCGCTTTTATTTTCGCAATTTTTGCAAAATACGCAAAACAAAGATCCCCCCCCCCAAAAAAAGCACTGAATCTGTGCCTCCTAAACTAAACAATCGCAATAAACGTAACTTAAAACAAACGAAATCTGTCAAATCTCACGATCTTTGACGTGTTTCCGTGCAGAATAGCCTAAAAACCCATGCGTTACACCGCTGTTGATTCTGTATATACTTTATGTATATTGTTAGGAGTAACGCTATGTTATTTTTACCCAAGTGATTTGGCAGCAAAAGAAAGGTTTCAGGGGAACAATACCCGAAACAAAGCCCCTTTTTTTTAACGGAAGTACAACATTCACGACGAATTACGAGCATCTTCGCGTAATTTTATCGTGTTGTACCAAGTTTTATTTCGCAATGAATTAAACAAAAAAATGACGTAATTTCCTGTTTACATACGACGCAGTTCGATCCACATTTGTCACGGCGTGCCTATTCATCATCACTCTTGGCGCTACAGCCCTGGGTGAGCCTTGGCCTCCTCAACAATCCGCCTCCATTTCTAGCTTGCACAGTCTCCATCCACCGCTTTATCGTCATTGCCTTCAGGTCTGCTACCACATCGTCCATCCATATCAAACGAGATCTTCCTTTTCTTCTTCCTACAAGCAGTCTTCCTTCCATCATCTTTTTTGGCATCGCTCCCTCTTCCATTCTCTTTACACGTCCCAGCCATCTTATTCTTTGAACTTTTATAAAATTCCCAATATCCTCAATCCTACCTTGTCCTTGCCATCGTATCTCTTGTAATGCAATAACACTTACTTACTCCATGGTGCAGAGTCCTTCTTGAGAAGCTAACTGGTTTGCAGCTAGTCAAGAAATTCCCGGCTTTTCACGGAATCCGAAGGTTCATTACAGCACTCACAAGCGCCCGCCAACTGTCTCTATTCTGGGCCAGCCCAATCCTGTCCATATACAGACATCCTGTGTCTAATTGTGTTGCGTAATTATAAAATTTGTATAATTACGCAACACAATTAGACACAGGATGATGCCTACCACATATTTATTTTATCTATAATAAGCCTAGACATAGCTTCGTAACAACATGAACCCTCCATGCATCCCACACGTCCCAACTGTTCTGACAAATACGAGATCTCGTAACCACTTTACCCGCCCCACCTCCTTCCCCATATAAGTAGCCCATATATATATATATATATATGTTTGTATAACTACTTTCTAAGTGTTTCATATACAACCTGAAGATGGCCATTATTTAGCGCCGAAACATGTAGTTGTTCTCTATGTAATAAATAATATATATCTCTCCAACATATAGTTGTGTTAGACAGAAAAATTTACTCCATTATAATTTAGGTTACTATACTTGTTATGGATATGTTATAAATAGTATCATTAGTAATATTGGTGTAAATATACTCTATGTGTAACACACACAAATTCTCTGTTATTTGAAAGCAGGGGATGTGATTTTACGATCACGTTTGATGTCAATTCTAGATCGGATCGACTATTTCAGACATGTGGGTGAACGAAGGTTTCACTGTCATTGCTGAAAAGGACTTAACTGCTCCCGTACCGAAAGTGTTTCGGTACCAAAAACATAACCCCTGATAAACTACGAATTCAGGATCCAGGGCAGTGTACTTGGCCCCCTCCTATACCTGATCTACACTGCTGAACTACCCTTCCTGGCAAACAGTACAACTGCCACCTTCGCTGAGATACCGCTATCCTAACAGTCCATGAGGACCCTACAATGGCTGCGCATAAACTACAGTTGCACCTAAACAAAATCCAATCATGGTTAAAAACATGGAGAATGAAGACGATCGAAGCAAAATCAGTACAGGTCACCCTCGCCCTCAATAAGATGACATATCCTCCTATCAAATTAAACAATGATCACCTACCCCAAGCGGACGAGGTAAAATATCTAGGTATCCATCTAGACCGAAGACTCACCTGGCCTAAACACATAACCACTAAACGAAAACAACTGGACCTCAAACTAGGGAACCTGCACTGGATAATCGGTCGTAAATCTCAGTTATCACTTGAAAACAAACTCCTAGTCTACAAAGTAATCCTAAAACCAGTCTGGACCTACGGAATCCAAATATGGGAAACTGCATCGAACTCAAATCTAGAGATACTAGAGCGATTCCAGTCAAAAGTGCTACGCACAATAACAGATGCCCCACGGTATGTTCCTAATACTATAATCAAACGTGGTCTACAAACACCAACGGTCAAACAAAGAAGCACGAAAATTCAGTGCAAAATACCGAAAACGACTCGACACTCA
>Ga0131853_10024359_pt1 | contig 10923 bp, 12 predicted proteins | sample TergutLab28metaG_FD_92764 | JGI IMG/M metagenome (GOLD analysis project Ga0131853, IMG submission 92764) | Labiotermes labralis P1 segment gut microbial communities from Petit-Saut dam, French Guiana - Lab288 P1 (version 2) (version 2) | ecosystem: Host-associated > Arthropoda: Insects >...
AAAGTTTTTTGAAAATGCACTTTCAAAAATTGTCATCACAATTCAAGCGGATATGAAACAAAGGGCTTTAGGGTGGTTCACACCATATGAAGCATGGAGCGGAGCAGGGGACACCACAAGCCCCGAAATAAACATTTCCGCTAATTACCTAGACCGTCCACCACACGAGATTATCTCAACAATGCTACATGAAATGTGTCATCAATACGCATATCAGCACGACATTCAAGACTGCTCACGCAATAACACATATCATAACAAACGATTTAAAGAGATAGCCGAAAGACACGGACTAGAGGTCACTAAAAGTGTTAAAGGCGGTTATAATGTCACAGCCTTGACAGCAGAAGCAAGAGAGATTGTTGAGCCTATAGTTAGCCTGTTGAATTTAAAAAGAGTAGTTCCAACTAAACTAGGCAAAAAGACTTCAAGCACTCGCAAATACATGTGTCCTGAATGCGAAATGACAGTGAGAGCAACAAAAGAAGTCAATATCAAATGCGGTGACTGTGATGAAGTCATGAGTGAGGTTTAAAGATGAGAATTTATGAATATGAAAGTCACATAGATATTGACCCTAATGTTTGTGGCGGTTATGAAAATGGTTGTTGCTGTTTTTGTTGTCGCTCATTAGAAGATGGGGACGAAGATTATTAAATCGAAACCCCTTTAAGGGGTCTGCGGAAACTGACCATGAAAGGAGTGATAATGGATTGTAAATATTGTTTTAATGATATGGAGCATGACGAAACAAGCGGAGTATGGGAGAATGAAGTTCATTTCTTTTTCTGTTTGTGCGGCATAAGTGTATGTGTCTATGAAGACGGAAGAGAGTCAGTTTGGGGGGAATGATAAGAACTTATGAAAATTTTGAAATAATTTTAATCTGAGGAAATAAAGTTATGAAAGTAGGAAATAAAGATTGTATGCCTGTTGTAATGTTTATTTGTAAAAGTCATGTGATTGATTTTTAATAATCGAAACCCCTTTAAGGGGTCTGCGGAAACTGACCAATCCGCACTGATGAGATAGGTTAAAGGAGCGTAAGAAATGACAACAATAAGAAAATACAAAGTCTGTAAGTGGCATGAGCCAAAGGAGCAAACCATATGTCACTAACAATTTTATTAACCTACAAAGACGATTTCAAAGACTGCAAAACTAGTAGTAATGAAAAAAGTGCATTAAAATTAGTTTATCGAGAAAATAAAAACAAAGGACTAAAAAATGCACTCATAGCCTACAAACAAGGCAAGATTTTTGCAGAACTGAAAGAAAAAGACTTTGATAATGTCAAAGCCAAAAATCAAGACTTTGCAAATTTTGAGCAAGCAACATTTGCAATTTAAAAAGGGGATTACATAAATGTTAAACACTTCAAAACCTCAAACAAACAAAAAATCAAGTGATTTTTGCACTGATTGTCGAGTTGATATTGTCGACTGTGGCGGTAAGTGCAAAGAACTAGAGTTTTACAATTGGTGTTGTCCTGTTTCTGATTGTCTGTTTGAAAATACTAGTTGTTTTGACTGCTTGAAAAAAGACACAACAGGAAAAGGTGCAAGACTACTAGCAACGCTAGAGCAGAAAAACACTACGATTGAGCAAATCTCGTTTTTCTAGCCCTAGCCAAATATCCCAATCTGAGCGAACATAGCCGAAAGAGGTGACAGACTAACCGCTGTCTTTCAATGATAGAGGTAGAGCCATTTCGCTAGCGATTGTGGGACTTTCTTAGGATTGGATAACTAGGCTATCCAAGATGAGAGAAAGACCAACCTAAGCACCTAAAGAAAAAAGGTAGTTTTCATCTTGACGAAAAATACCCAAATCCCTAACTTTCCGACACTCTTCAAGACGAGCCAATCGGCTTGCCTAGAGGGGGGAATAAAGGGGGCTTGGGGGAAAAAAGGTCTTTCCCCCAAAATAAAAAAATAAAATACCTAACAAAAAACATGGCTAAGTGTCTGAAAGACAGTAAAGAGTGGTTAACGCTCTACCACACTTTAAGTGAGGTTACTCCTCACCTTTGCCCCATTAACTAGTGATTATTGGCAGATAATCACTCACCGACTGCCATCGGACAAAAAAGAAAAAAGAACCTTGTAAGACTTGACCAAAACGGCAAGCATAGAAGCACCCCAAAGAAAAGGGGTAAAAGGAGTAAAAATTATGGCAATGAGAGCCAAAATGACAGTCCAAATAGTAGGACGAGAAAAAGTAAAAGAAAGAGAAGCAGGAACATTTAATGGTCGTTCATTTAAAGCAAAACCCGAACATTGGTTATTGCATGTTCTAATAGGTGAGTTTTCCAAAAAATTTCCTACGCTGTTTAAAGAACAGCCACAATTGGTCAAAGTAGAAATTCCAAAATTAGAATTCAACAAAACAACCACACAAGCCCAACTTATAGCAGAAGTGAGAGAACGCAAAGGAACATACTCAATCCTTGCACTAGAGGGATATAATCCTATATTGTCTAAGCGTGATGAAGAAGAAACAGACAACGAGGAAGAAGAAGAGGACGAAGAATAAAACTATTGTAAGACTTGACTAAAATGGCAAGCATATAATCCCTAAAAAGGGTAAAGGAGTAAAAAAATAATGTCATACTATAACAGAAATAGAAATAATAACAGACGGCGAAGAAACTACAGCAATTCTAACTACAAACCAAAGCGTAGAGGTTTCTTTAGTTTCTTTAGAAGAAATAAGCCAAAATATTCCCAAATCGAAAAACAAGCCTATCAACAAGGCTTAATCGAAAGAGGAATTCAAAACAAAAATAGCAGGGTCTATGAAAGTTACGAGGCAGGTAAAAATGCACAAACAGGACCTAAGGAAAAAAAGCCGTTAGTTTAAAATCGGCAATCTAAGACACCCCTCTGCCCTTTGAGGTAAATAAAAAGGGGTGTTTTTCATTAAAAAGAGCGTAAAGGAATAATTATGAAAAAAATAATAATAAGAAAAGAAATAAGAATAATGTTAGGGTTATTGTCGTTGTTTGCACTGCTGTTTAGTGCGTTAATGCTAGGACTTGTGATGAGTCCGAGACAAACAACAAGAGTAGAAGCACAAGATAATGTGCATGGACAAATAATCATTCTTCAAGGTGGTTGGACAAGTGTAGGGGTTTTGACCTCAACTAGCGGAGCATTTGATTTTTATGATGAATACGGGCAAATTGCATACTGGGCAGATGGTTCACATTATCGCTCATGGTTTGGAGTTAATAGCGATAGCATTCTAGTTTCAAAACTAATAGCAGTGAGAGGAATTCATACTCACTATTCATCTTTATGGCAAGAAAAGCAAGACATTGGTTATGTTGTTTTAGATGAACGGAATGTTGGTTTGTGGGGCAACGGTTTTAGTGTTGATTTGTTGGGATATTTCCCATTATTCGGAGAATGGACAATTGGAGTATTTTATTATCACCATGGCGAGTTGGTGGGAACTTCAACGCTATTTATTCATACTGATGTTTACATGCCAATCCCGAACGCTCCGACAGGGTTCAAGTTCATGGGCTGGTATTTGGACGCAGCATTCACAATGCCGTTTTATCTGTTTCCAGTCCAAGGCAATGTAACGCTGCACGCAAGATTTACACCGATAACCTATACAATCACATATCACTTGAATGGTGGTTCAATGACAAACTATCCTGCAACATTCAATATTGAAAGCAACGCAATAACGCTTCCAGTCCCTGCAAGACATGGTTTTGAATTTGACGGTTGGTTTACAACCCCTGCATTTTTAGGCTTTGCAGTGACGGCAATTCCGCAGGGAACACATGTTAATCAGACATTTCACGCAAGATGGACAGCGATAGTTTACGACATCACATTCAACTTGAATGGTGGTTCGTTTCAGGCTTCGCCTGTTCTGTCTTTTACTATTGAGAGTGAAAACATCATTCTTCCAACTCCAGTTCGTGACGGTTTCATATTTGACGGTTGGTTTGGACATGAAACTCTTGCAGGTATTTCAATAATAGATATTCCTAGCGGTTCAATGGGTGACATAGTTTTTCATGCAAGGTGGACGGTTATTACATACAACATTACATACATACTCAACGGTGGTTTTTTTCAGGCTTCGCCTGTTTCGACATTTACTATTGAAACAGCAACATTCACGCTTCCAACTCCGATAAGAGCAGGGCATGACTTCCAAGGTTGGTTTGAAAGTCCGTATTCGGGTGGTTTAATGGAATTTCCAGTGACACAGGTTAGACAAGGAAGTTTTGGCAACATCAGACTGTATGCTCGTTGGACTATTCAAAGGTTCACAGTTACATTTATAGTTAGCGGTGAAGTGTGGCAGGAAATAATTGTCGACTGGGGAACAGTCTTAGGGCAAGCGTCACTGCTTGATGTTGCAACAGGGTCACTTGTTGAAGTTTTCCTTGAACCTGCAATGTTGACATCGTTTCACCTCGGCAACGCTATTTTTGATGACATGGAACTGTTTGCACCCACTAGTTTTAACCTCATGAACTCAATAACATTCAATGTTCGAGGTGTTCAGACAACGCACTGGCTTCCGCATAATGAAAGGCTTAATAACTTGTTTGCCCCTCAATTATTCGGCTATGAATTTGTTGCATGGTATTTTGATGAGGAACTGACTGACCAAGTTAGAATGACTGACAGGCTGACTGTGAACATTGAGTTATTCGCAAGGTTTGAGCCGATTGAACAGACAGATAATGAGCCTGTTGCATGGTGGACATTGTGGTGGATATGGACTATTGTTGGTGTTGTTGTAGTTGTTTTGGTTATTGCAATCCTTGTTTCTAAAAGCGGAAAAAAGAAAGTAGGGGGATATAAAAGATGAAATATTACAAAAAGAAGTCGCAAAAAGCGAGAGGAATACTAACTTTAATTCTTGTTCTTTTCTTTCTCACAAGTATTTCACTTGTTGTTCTCGGTTTTACTACTGACACATTTGACCTTAATGACGGAGAGCCTGTTATAACTCAAAATGACTTAAATGAGGCTTTTCAAAGGGGTGTTTATCAAGGCTTTCAAATGGGTTCAAGAGAGTTGCAAGAGTTCCGAGACCGTATTGAAGAATTAGAAAACGAGGTCGAATACTGGCAAGACAGATACTATTTAATGCGTGAATATTTAGAGGGAATTATTCAGGACTTGAACGAACAAATACTCTCTCAAATGTCGCATGTTGATGTGCTTCATGACCTAATTATCCAACTCGTTGAACATGGTCTAGGTGATTTAAGTTTTTCAGACAGTCTAGAATTCTTGCAAAGTTTAGAACATGTTTTTGTTGCTATTCTAGGTCAAATTAATAGCGATATAGTGTATTTAAACTGGTGGCTTGATGAGATGTTGCCGTTTCTTTTACCGCCTGTGACATATTTTAACGGTTACAGTTTTGAGGAAGTTAATAGTCTGCGTGACTTTTATCACAGTCAAATATTTGCGTATTTAGGACGGAGAACTTCCGCTGTTCAATCTCGGACTAACTATCATGAATTAATTCAAATGAACCCTCACCCCTCGACATGGTCACCGCCCGACCCTCATAATCCCGACCAGTTGTTAAGATGTCCGAATACTGGACGCACTGCTTCGGAGTGGTATTTGCAAGTGGGTTGGGACTTAGTTGAAACTTGGATAAATAATCGACAGTTTCACGAGGGACGAATTGTTTTTTATGATGAACGGCTTTTAATTGTTGAGAGCAATTTTAAAAAATATGATGATTTATTGCTACATTTTAGTGCAATGAGAGAAAATCAAACAGTCCAATTTGGCATTCAGCAAGGTGTTGCCCTGCATATGCTTGACGGACAAATAACTGCTCGTGTTGATTTTGAAACAAGGCTTGCAGAGGTTCGGGAACTCATTGAAAATAAGGGGGTGAATGGCTGATGAAAAAATCTATAGGAATTATTCCGATTTTAACACTTATTCTCTTAGGAGTATTTTTTGCTTCTTTCCTCGTAATGAACTTTGACTATATTCGTGCAACAATAAGAGGCTATGAATTGTTTTCGTATGACGAAAAGCAACTTGTCTATGAACAAGGAAAAGAAACAGGCGAGCATGAAGCAAGACAAGATAGTGACAGGCAAGAAGAGTATTATAAAAACATTATTGATGAGTTAGAAAGGGAAGCAGAAAATCGCCCTGAACCTGACACCAGTGAAGTTGATAACCTTGAGAGAGAGTTAAACGAACTTGATGAGGAGACACAAGCACTAAGGCTCGAATATTATACCGCTAGACTTGATTTGCTGACGGCTCGACACTCGATTGTCACCACTCAACTATCAACGCTTACAAGTCAATTAAATGTTATTAACGCTGAATATGACGCATTGAGATGGAATGCACAAATAACTTTAGCGAATCTGCAACGATTAATGGTTTTAAGTGCTGAAAGAAGCGAATTGTCAATACTCTATCACGCATACTATGCTGAATTAATTGCATTAAACGCTGAAATCGAACAAACAAAACAACATATCATCGATATTCAAAATACTGTCGTAAGTGCTAGTTTTTCATTAAGCCATAATCCTATGTCTACAACACAATCAATCACATTTAATGTTGTCTTTGTTCGTGGTTTAGAAAGGCATGAGCATACTAGAGTTTCGGGTTCAACATACAGGTTTCCGCCTTTAGAAATGACAGGCTTTATTTTGATAGGTTGGTATTATGACGAGGTTTTTAATAATCGTGCAGGATTAGCAGGGGACACATTCGCAGTCACAAGAGATATTACCTACTTTGCAAGAATAGAGCCATTAGAGACTAACAATAACACTAATAACGAACAGAATGAAAATTCAAACAACACAAACATTGGTCGTATATTCTTAGATTTTATGTCTCGCAACTGGTGGATGTGGATAGTGTTAGTTGGAGCAGGTATCTTTATTATCTTAATCATAGTGAGGAGCAAATAATATGAAAATAAAAATAATAAAACAAAATAAACGCTTTTTAGCATTAATAGTCGCTCTTACTGTTGCACTTTCCTGTTTGATATTATTCATTCCAACAACATCAAGGGTAGAGGCTAGAGGCTCTGGGCTATTCATTCATGGTGTCGAAGTTCCCGAACATCAACTCTACATTGAAGAGTATATTTTGCGTATTCCGCTACATAGAATTCATGAAAATAACAGTGTGAGGATTTGGCGGTCTAATACATCATCGCAAAATAATGTTTTAGGCAGAAATTCGGTTGTTGATTTAATGAGAGATGGCAAGGCAACGCATACGCTTAAAATTCGTATAACTTTTAATGATGTTTTTGACTTAGGTGAACGAGGTAATTTTTTGTTATGACTGAGGCTGAAATAACTTTACCACATCATCAAGCACATAATAGAATGTTTGGCGGTGTCCCTTGGGTCGCTGATGTTACATTTCACGCTAATACCTATATTGAGGTTGGTTTGTCGAACAATATTTTTGCTGATTTTACACATCATGCAAGACGAAGTTTGCCACAAAATACTCCAATTAGTTATTTTAATTCAATCAGTATAGCGGTGTATAACTACAATCATCAATTACCTTTAATTAATCATTCGGGCAGGGCAAATGGTTCAATTAGGGAAGAACCTATAGATAACTTTAATTTTAACTTGCAGGGAACACATATTCAAACACGACTTGTAACAAGAGAAGTCCTCAATCCCTATAGTCCATATTTTAATGTCAATTTTGGCAACACTGGTGATAATTTTTCTATCAATGTTGAATATGGGACTGGAATAGCAAACAGACCCCCTCGTATGCCCGATTGGTTAATTGCTTTGATAGTAATTAGTATTTTGATAGGTGTCATACTTTTAGTAGGTCTTATGAAAAAGTATGTAGTTTAAAAGGAGCGTGAAAATGATAATCTACTTAATTATTCGTGCAATTGTAATGTTAATTTACCTTGCATTCCTTTTCGTCTATAGCATATTTAAATTAATCATCAAATTAGTCTGTCGTTTTGTAAGTGCATTTTCAAAAAACAAGAAAACAAAGGAACATCAACAATGATAACATTTATAAACTTTCTATTCAATTTTTTTTCAGACGATTATAAAAAGTTTTATCCGACACTATGGTATTTTTGGAAACGCTTTTTTATATCGTTCTTGGAAACAAGTGTCTTGATGACTGCCCCTATAATAAAATGGGCAGTCTTTGAGGCATTTAACTTTTGGGATTTACTCATTTTTGCCCCTTGCTTCATATCCGCTATCATTACACTATATTTGCTTGTTCGTGCGTTTGTTCCGTTTTATTACATACACAAGGTTTTTCAGCATGAGGGGGAAGTTATAGAAACAGGAAGAGCAAATGTTTATGACGGCTCACCAGGGACAGGAAAGACACTTAGTATGACCTATGATGGGGTTCTGTTGTCGGGTTATTCCTTTTGTGAGATGATATTTAAAAAGTGTCTGCAAGAGGCAAAAGAACGAGATAAGCGCAAGCCACCGTTTGATAATGCAGAAGATGAAAAACGCTTTAACGCTATACGAGAAACTGTTGATTACTATAAAAATAACCCCGACAAAATACCTTGTCTAGTTAGTAACTATGGTGTCAAGATAGGGGAGCAGTTTTCAACAAAATTACTTAAAAGTCACTACTTGCAAAAAAATAAATTGCATGAGGGAGCGGTCACACTTCAAGATGAAAGTGCTGATATTCTTTCTAATCAGCGTTCACAGCCAAAGGGCAAAACGGACGAAGAAAAAAGAGAGATAGCAAAAGAGAATGACCTCATAAACGAAACAGTTAGTAAAATGCGACATTATGGTGATTGGTATATGCTTTTTGCTGAACAAGATAGTGCAGAAAATTATATCGGTATTAGGCGAGTTGTTAGTAAAAATCGTTATTTGACTAAACTTATTAAAGTTTGCACCCCTGACCGCTACATAAAACGCTTTGAAAAAATTAAAAGCAAGGTCATTAGAAAAGACTTTTGCACCGATAAACAATACAAAAAAGCAGTAAAACTGCAAAATCTCATCTCAAAAATAGGCTTCTTTAAGATTTATTATGAGGATAGAGGCAATAGCCAAAAATCAAACAAGGTTATTGATGACGGTTGGTATGCACTGCCAATTAATCTACCTTTTAAATATGCAACAAGAGCATATCAACTGCAATATAAAGCAATCGATAATGAAATTAACCTAAAAGAGCATAAAAGCCTATATTTACCCCCAAAAAACAAGAAAACAACTGAAAAACTTTAGCCCAAATATCCCAATCTGAGCGAACATAGCCGAAAGAGGTGACAGACTAACCCCTGTCTTTCAATGATAGAGGTAGAGCCATTTCGCTAGCGATTGTGGGACTTTCTTAGGATTGGATAACTAGGCTATCCAAGATGAGAGAAAGAAAAGCCCAAGCACGAAAGAAAAAAGGTAGTTTTCATCTTGACAATAAAAAAAGGAGCGTAAACCCATGTTATCAGCCCCACAAGTAGACTGCAAACTTTATGATGACAAAATAACACTCGTTAAGTTTAGAACCCCCGAAAAAGAATTTAAGCAACTTGACGAATGGCGAAAAGTCCACTTAGAAACTGGACAAGTTTTTTTGCATACATGGCAAGACTTAAAAAGAGGTGAACGGAATTTTCAAGCCTCGCTAACTAGAACACGAAATACTATGACACAATTAAGCGACAAAAACCGCTTCTATTTTTTCTTAACAATAACATTTAACAAAAAATATGTTGACCGCTCCAGTGCTGAAAGTGTCCAAAAAACATTTAAAAATGTCTTGAAGCGTTTAAAATATCACTTTGAAGATATAAGTTATCTATCCGTTGCAGAATTCCACGAAGATAATGAAAATATTCACTATCATGTGTTAATCAATTTTAAAAGAACACCACGACTAAAATATGTTGGTCGTTCGCCAAAAGGATATGATATGTATCATATACACGCTAATGAAAAATTTAAGCGTGCAGATTGTTTTTTGAAACTTGAAAAATTAAAAGAAGATAACAACATAAATTATTTGTTAAAGTATATTACTAAAGGCTATGATTTTCCATTTCATCGCAAATTTTCTTGTTCTCGTGGTCTTATCCGTTCTCAATTGCTCGAAAAACTGACCTTGCCGAATAGTGACAAAAACCTTTTCTCAAAAGTTTACACAACTTGTATTCTTCAAGGCTTCATTCCAAAATTTGACTACAAACATAATTGTGTTCTTGTTTTTGACACTGAACCACACAGCGAGACGGCGGAGCCGTCCGCTGTGGACTTGTTAAAATTAGGCACAAAGGACGAAACACTAAAAGAGAAATACGACAAACTCCTTTGGGAATTAAAAAAACTCATTTATGTGTTTGGAAAAACACATGAAATAGAATAAAAAACAACATTTTTGACAAACCGTAAATAATTGCGGTCAAGTCTTTCAATTAAAAAACTGAGGTATAAGAAAATGAAATACAAAGATAATTACAAAATATTTTGCTTGTTTGTCGAGTTGAAGGCACGGGGAATATTAGAAAAAGCACTAGGTTATGAAATGTCACCATGCTATAAACACATTATAATTTATTATTGTGATGAAAATCTGAACAAAAATTATTTGTTCATCACTCGGACATCACGCATTTGTTATTGGTGTTTTTATGAGGGCAAATACTTAACTTTTCGCAGGCAATACAAGATAATAGAATTTTTAGATACTTTTTTAATGGATTGTGCTAGTTGGCACGATTTCAAACATTCATTAAAAGGTGTGGATTATTGGAATTATTTTAGTTCGACTGAAAATCAACAACATCAGAAATATAATGAGTTTAGACGGACAGAAAGAAAAAGATTAGGATTAGAATAGGGAAATAAGGATTTTTAGGGTATCTATTGAAGCATAATGTTTTCGCTAAATGCAGATT
>Ga0131853_10024362_pt1 | contig 10923 bp, 28 predicted proteins | sample TergutLab28metaG_FD_92764 | JGI IMG/M metagenome (GOLD analysis project Ga0131853, IMG submission 92764) | Labiotermes labralis P1 segment gut microbial communities from Petit-Saut dam, French Guiana - Lab288 P1 (version 2) (version 2) | ecosystem: Host-associated > Arthropoda: Insects >...
AAACTAAACTCTGGATGATATTTTCCAGATGAAGAGGCTCCTCCATCACAATTATAATCTGAACATTCTAGTAATATTTTCTTAATAATTTCTCTAGTATCGTTCTCTTTAATTTTATCTATTTCTGTTTTGAGATTGTTTAATAGTCTTCTACCCATATTCTATAAATTAACTAATTTATAGTATGGAAAGTTTAGCTATTTGGATTTTATCAATATTTACACCATCGGCACTCGTAGCGATCGGCGTATGGGTCGGAACTATGCAAGGTAGAATAAAACAACTTGAAAATCAATCAAAAGATTTTAAAGAGGCAATGAAAGCAATACAAGACTTACGAGAAAAGTTTTCAAATGTTGACCTTTTAGATATTCATAGAGTTAAAGAGAAAATTACTGTTATTGAAGTTATTCTAATGCAATTGGCGGATAAAGCAGGCGTTAAATACCCACCATCTTAATATTCTTCTTCCCATAAATCATCATGACAATGCATTGTTCCATCATTGGAAGAGATATCAGGTAAATCAAATGGAATTATTCCGTTTTTCATTGCTATTTCTTTTTCTACTCTGAGCTTATTCCATTCTGGTCTAGATGCAACTATTTTATAACAACAAATTGGTACATTATTCAAACAAAGATATTCAGCAGCCGCTCTATGATCCTCAGGTTGTGTAGAAACAAATATTTGATAATTTAATCGAACATCTTCGGCAAAATAGAAATAAACTACCTCTTCAGCATATTCGAGATAAACTGATTCTTCATGTAATTTTTCTATGATCATTTAATTCTCCTATATATTTAGTAGAAATTAAATCTTATCTTCTATAAAAGATACTAATCTACCGAAACTACCATCGTATAAATAAACTAATTCATCACTTTTTTCCGCATTTTCTTTACAAGATAAAAAATTATTATATTGTCGTTCGACTACATCTTCCGGAACTCGAGATCTATCCACATTATTATCTAAATCCTTTTTTATTCTTGATTTACATAATTCTAAATCTAAACTATCCATCATAATAATGTATAAAACATTATCGGTAGAAGTATAATCTTTTATAAATTTTTCAAGTTTCGACCAATTTGTATTTGTTGCGTTGAAAAAAGTCACACCTTCTTTTGTTGTGTATTGTCTAATTTTAGAGCCAGCTAAATCAAAAACTTTATATCCATCACTTTGTTCATTAACATCACCAAAAAGTTCTCTTCGTAAATTATCTGGCTCAACATTGTAAAAATCATCAAAATAATTTTCCAATTGATTTTTGAGATGACTTTTACCTGAGCCTGAAATTCCTATAGTTATTAAGAGCATTGATTTACTCATTGTATAAAATTACCTTTTTTATCAAATTTATCTGGATCATCATAAGTATTATAATATAGATCCGTTGTAAAATAATCACATAAATGGTTTACTTCTGGGTCAGAAGCATCTTCATATTCGTCTGAACGATTTGCAACATAGTTTCCATCACCAAAAAGCCATTGAAAAATAGATTCTTTGTTTTCAAATATTTTGTTATATTCTTCTGGTCTATCACTAAAATTTGATTGATGGTCAATCCATCCTTGAACATAACCTAACTTATCATTTCGTGCTTCTTCTGGATGACTTGGATATTCATTTTCCCATCTCGTTGGTGGCTCTTCATGCTCAAATAATAATCGCCATTCAATTGATTCGACTTTTAAGTTTTCTTTTAATACTTCTTCTAAAAGAATAATATCATCTTTATGTTTTTCTGCAAATTTAACTGAGTCTTTTCTATATCGTTCACATTCGTCTGGATTTTTTGAAAAAAATTCATGAGAGTTTTTAACCCCTCTCGCTTGTAAATAAGCCCAATTTAAGCGACTACCAAAATCTGAATAATTTTCTCGTTGTCTACCAAAACAAGTTTCACCACCAAAAATAAATGGCACAATTAAAGTTTTTCTATCTTTCAATGTTTTTGGCATACCTGGAATTTTAAAAATATCCGCTCCGTCTACAATAAAAGAACTACTTGAACTGTTACTTACAAAACCGTTTCTAATCTTCATCGCTTAAATCCTCAATTAAGTTTTCTATTCCGTCCTCATAGACAGAAATTATTTCACCAAAATAAGTTTCTTCATCTTCAGACTCGCAAGATTCTGCGGTATTACGTGCAATTTCTAATATAGATTTTAATCTTTCAATTATTAAACCTCTGCTAAGCATTTTTAACTCCTTTACTCTTAGCTAATTCGATTACACTTTTCATAAAATCCAATGCAACCCAACCACAGTGATCATCAATTTTATAGTGGCAACTCGGAATTTCTAAATTATTTAAAAAATCTTCTATTCCTAAATTATCCATTGTAGTATGACCAATTATATATTCATTAAATTCTTCTACTACCCCACCCCAGGAAGATTTCCAATCCGGATATTTATTCAATTTTAAAACTTCTTTTCGTTTCCAATCTTCTTGTATAAATGCAATAAAAGAGGATGATGAACTATTTGAAACAAATCCGTATCTTATTTTCATAAAGAGTTTAACCAATTTCTAAATTCTGTTTCCAATGTTTTCAATCTATTATTAAGACGTCTCAATTCATCTATAGAATTATTGATATGAAATTGAACAGCTGGTCGATTGATATTTTCTTCTACAATTTTTTCCTGATTTTCAATTTGGCGTTGTACGCCATCTATTCTTCGTTGATAATGTGCAAACCTAGAATTATTTTGAGTTTCATTTAATAGGGCTAATAGTCTATTATATTCTTGTTCATTTCTGGTTAGATTTCTAGTAACTTCTTGTGCCAACTGTTGATAATTTGATTGTTGTGCAAATATGGTTCCCGATACAAATAAAATTGTAATTAAAATAAATATTTTTTTCATATTGTCCTCAATTTATAGATAAACCTAATTTTTCAAAGTCTTTAACTCTCATTGTTCTACCTATATTATGTATTAAATATTTAGTTTGCTCGTCTGTTTTTCCAAAGAGTGTTACTGGATAAACTAATCCTCTAACATGCAACAGAGCAAAAACTGCCATATCACCTCTTCTAGTATCTGGGGAGTGAATATCGTGCATTGTAAAAATTTCTTCATCAAATATAACTACTTGACTTATAGTTATTCTTTCTTCTATAATTGAACAACTTGTTAAAATAAGAACCAATACAATCAATATAAATTTCATTTTTAATATCCTTCAGCTGACCAAATATAAATTTCTTTATCTTTATATTCTATTTCTGAATTACATAACATTGCTTCTGCAGCATCATTTTGATCATCAAATTCTCCAGTGTAAATAGTCCAACCTTTTTTAAGATATTTGATGGCTGTAGTATCTACTTCAGTTCCATCTTTTTCATCTTCCATATCATGATTATTCATGAATTCTTTTATTCCATCAATATCAGAATATTTTTCACCAATACAATCCATAATTGTTTGAGTTATATCTGGAAACTTAATTGGATATTTTGTTTTAATTCCGAATATTTCTTTAATTTTCTTTTCAAGTTTATCTTCATCACCATCAAAAGCAATGATAAAAGAACTACTTGAACTGTTACTAACAAATCCATTTCTAATTTTCATGTATTATCCTCTTAATATTTAATTTAATTATTTCATTTAATTCTTCTTCTTTAAAAGAATGATAAGTACTATTATAATTTATTTCTAAATGTTCATTTTCCATCATTAGAAATTCTTGTCTAACTGTATAAATATCGTAATTATTACTATAATTTACTACAATAAATAATCTTCCACTTTCATTTATAAAAACTGTACCAATATCATATTTCATTTTAAGTCCCAATCTTCCCATTCATTATTATCTGCTTGCCATTCATGAACTTTTTTAATTCCGATACTTTTTAAAAAATTTCTCATATCAAAATTATCTATAATTGTAGAACCTCTTAAATAATTTAAGCCGTCTTCTAATTCCCAAGCATCAGAATCAGCATATTCTAAATCACTATCTTTATGATTTAATATTTTATTTAATTGATCTTGTGATATAGTTCTTTTATCAATGACAAATGAGGCTGAAGAACTATTCGATACAAAGCCAATTCTAATTTTCATTTTTGCATCCTTGCACTTAAAAGAATTCCACCAATATCTGCACAAATATCTTCTAATTCAAGTTCTTCAGCATAGTGTTCCATATATTTATCAAGCGCATCACTTAATATATCTAATTGTTCAATTGTTAAATGTATGGTTTTCATTAACATTCACCATTTCCTTTTAGAATATAAACATCTTCTGGACCTTTTCCAGTAATTTCAAAAACTTTTTTAAGTGAAACATGATTAAGAATATTTTTAAGTGGTAACATTTCTTTTTCTAAATAACAATCTTCACTAGTCCAATATGCTAAACAATAACCTAAAATACCATTATCATTTTCTCCATCGTAATTATAATCTACACAAAGGTGATCAGATAATTCAAACATATTTAAACTTTCTTTACCATTATAAGTTTCAAATGCATCGGGACAATTTTTTCTTGCATATTCAATGAGAATATCTTTAACTTCTTTTTCTCTTATCCCAACAATCACAAATGAACTAGATGATGAATTACTTACGAAACCCATTCTTATTTTCATACTCTTTCAAATCTCCATATATCATCTTTTCTATCCATGAACATTTTCATCGGCCTCGCCCATACATTTGTTGTACCAACCATTGATTCATGTTCTTTATAAATTACAAATTCTTCATTTGTTTCTGTATGATTAGCAATTTGTAATATGATGTATTTACATCCTTTAAAATGTTTCCATATTTCGCCTGGTATTGGTTGTTTTCTCATAATTTTAAATTAACCCTCACAATCAATAAATACTCTACAGTTTTCGTTTTCAAAATCTTTTGGAAATGAATATCTAAGTGCTGCACTTAATCTAGTGCCACCATCACCACTTGATGGAATACTTACAAAGTGAACATATTTCCATTTATCAAATAATGGTTTATAAGTTAAAACTTCTTCTTCCGGAATCTCTTCATTCCAATCACCATAACTATTACGATAATGGTCAATGTAACTTTCCCAAGAAGTTATTGTTTCATGATGGTCATAGCATTCAAATTCCCAACCAATTTCTTCTGCTAGTAATTTGATAAACTCTTTAGTTCTCTCATGTTCAGCGGGAAACCAATCTATAAAGTTATGTTCCAATGTATCGTGAAAGTTTTCATTACTACCAATTACAAACGAAGAACTTGAACTATTACTAACGAAGCCATTTCTTATTTTCATTTATTTCCTCCAAAGTATCTTTTAAGAAAACCTCTTTTATAAAGTAAATAAAATATATTATATTTGCATATGCGAACATACCCATAACAAATAATCCAATTAAGTTCCAAAGAGATTCTGATAATTTAAAAAGATAATTTATTGTTGATGCTGAGCATAATAATACTGCAACAAAGTTTATATAACCTCTAATATGGAGTTTTACTTTCATCTTCTTTCACCTTTTAAAAAAGGAAACTTATTTTCCATATATTCTTTTTCTTCTTTTCTTTGTTCATCATAAAGATTATCAATTAAATTATAATAATCTAACATTTCACGACCTTGAGTTGTCCTCATTGTATCACTAACCATTGGTCCTGGTAATGAAACATATCCAAGTTTAGATAAAATTCTTTCAAAACTATTTTTTTCAAAACCCGCCTGGTAACACTTTAGTGTAAATAAAAATTGATCTTCTTTTGAATTAGCCATCGCCATATTGTCCTATAATTAATTTAGGAACATATCCAAGTTTCTTAAGTTTTTCAACCTCTTCTGACTTAAATGCCTCTTCAATATTTTTGATATTAATTTCATGGGTTCCGTACCAACCATCACCAGAATGAACACGATGGCCAATTACCCATTCTGGACCTTGATCATCAAATTGAACATCGTAACCATATTTTTCCCATTCTCCATCATAATATCCTTCTTCAATATCAATGTCATCCCATTGTTCTTGTGTGAGTCCAAATATCTCTCTTACATTATCCGCATCATCCGTTGTAATTCCAACAATAATAAAACTACTTGAGCTTGAATTACTTACAAAACCATTTCTTATTTTCATTTTATCTCCTATAAAATAATGGACAAATTATAAACCAAACAATTAAACTACCAATAAATAATCCAATAATTCCTGCAATAATTTGACTAAGCACTATCTTCTCCTTTCATAATGAAAAGCCATTGATGACATATTTCCAATAATAGTTATTACTCTATTTTCCCTAGTTGTAAAAGTGTAAACTATTCTCGAATTTCTTCTACAATTTATATCAACATTAATAACATTTTCAATTCGTCTAACTAAAGCACCATGATTATAAACTTCAATCCAATCAGCATGTTTTGGTAATCTTCCACAACAAGTTTGAACATATTCATTTGAAGTTGGTTCAGAACTTCTTCCGCTAGTTGCTTCTCTTGCTGAAACAGTATTTCCAGAAGATGATAATTCAACTCTAGCTGAACAAGATGCAAATATGATTGTACTAAAGAAAAGTAAACCTACTAAACCTATTGCAGCTACTATACCTGTTAAAATTTTTGCATCACTATTCATAATTATCTCCTATAAACCATTGAAAATCTATTTCTATCGTGTATATGCATTATAATTCTACCTTCTCTAGTATTCATTTCAATTCGCCAAAATCCATTACTATTTCCACCACGAATAACAGATGTATCTCTAACATCTTCAACTCTAAGAATTAAAATACCATCTTGATAAAATTCGATCCATTCAGCTCTTATTGGTACTCGTAAATTACCAGCACCTTCACTCATTGCATAACCATCACGAGCTGGTCTAGCTCTATTTATTTCTTCTTCACTTCTTTTTGCACATCCGATAAAAAGTATTATTAAAAAAATTAACATTATTTTTTTCAATTTTTAAACCCAATCCTTAATCTTTTATAATCACATCTTACACAATGTTTTACAGGACACCGACATTTTGTGTCATAACAATATTCCCAATCATGAAGACCTAACCAACATAAAAATCTACCAAAAAGATTATTATTCATATTTTCTTATTTTCCCGGAAACTATTATACCGAATAAAAATCCGAAACCGAAACTTAAAATTACCGTTGCTATAATCATACATCGTAAACCGGACAACTGCGATTAGATTTTTTTAATTCATCCCGCCATACATGCATATCTCGTGAATGTGGCCAATAATCTTCAAATTTAGTCAATGCATCTGGGTCAATTAAGTTTAAACCTCTAAACTTTCCAGTTTGTTCCATAAATGAACAGTGATGATATTCACCTTTAACATTTACATATGAACTAAAAAGCCCACTTTCACAAGGTTCAACAAGTTGTAATAATTGTTTTAATTTCATTTTTTCGAGAATTACTTCTGGTCTAGGAATTTGTGGTCCAACTTCAAAATCATCAATTAAACCTTCTTCTATTTGCTGTATTTTTTCTTGTGAGAGAATTTCCGCTGCTTTAGCAAAACGATTAGCTGTACAACTATCAAATCCAATTCCAATTTTCTTTTCGAACGCAATTCGTACTAAATCTCTAAATTTTCTATCTGATATTTTTGAATAACCAGTTTCAGCTCTTCCGCATTGTTTGAGACCAAGTAATACAATTGCATTAAAATTTTCTTTAAATCGATAATCTGTTTGTACAAATTCAAAAAGTTTTAAACAATCTTCATAAGTTTCTTCTGATAACATGAAGTGTATGTTGATCTGTGCTAAAGTTGCACCAGGCATTACACGTGCTAATCCAAGTTTCATTATTGTATCAGCTAATACTTCGTAATCTCCGTGATAAGAAACTGAGCAAGCACCGAAATGCATTCCAATTTCCGCTGCAGTTTTATCAGTAACATCTGCAACTGTTCCGTTTGGAATTATATTTTGTTTTCTAAGAAACTTACACATATCCCATAAATCGGGATTTTCAATGCCAGAAGCACCAAGACCGAACGCAACTTGAGTTAATTGTGAATTATAATTTATTTCTGAAATTACTTTTCTAAACGTTTCAAACGAAGTGTTTTTACCGTCTGGTGTATTTGATTTGTAACAGTAATTACAAAGTTTGCCTTTTATTCCGTGACATATGTCAGTAATTTCAAAGTCGAGAATTTCTGGACCAAATGGTGACCATTCTGGGTCATCATCTTCTGATTCAGCCCAACGATAAAATAATCCCGTTCTAAGATTCATGCTGTAATTATAATTTTTAGAACGAAGTTTTTTCCATGGGTTTCCAAGTTTATCAGTATCAATGAATACTTTAAACCGTTCAGTTTCTTTTAACATTTTTCTCATTTGTTTCCCCATTTTAATATTCTACCAATTCAATACCAGCTTCTAAATAAGCTTTAGATGGGTCTGGTCTTTTTATACGATAGCCTAATTCATCAAGTTTATCATCTTCATTCATTGTTATAATTGCAACTTGTGCACGTTGCATTATTTTTTTTATTTCTTCTAAGTTATCTGGATTTCTCATTTTTAACAATTCATTTACAATATAATGTTTTGGTAAATAATGTTCCATCATAAATGCACGTGTACTTTGTTTTTTATTATTTGGAATAGTAGCCTTAAACTTACCCAATTTTCCCCAATCTGCAATTTCTAAATATTCTTTATTTATATTAAATTGTTTTGTAAGTTCAAGCGCGGCTTTTGACACACGGTTTTTAACACCATAAATAAGAGGATTACATGCAATATCTTTTATTTTATATTTTATTACCCAACGAACAGATGCGTTTTTTGAAGATTTGTATTGTTTAATTTCTTCGGAAACTATTTTCGCAATAGAATCTAAATCATCAAATTGTATTTTTGGCATATATAACCTCAAATTAAGTTTACTGGCCAGGAAGGATTTGAACCTTCACTGCAACATTCAAAGTGTCGTGTGCTACCCTTACACCACCGGCCAAATTATTATAACACTTTAATAAAGCATTCTACAATTGCAAAACATGCAACGATTAAAATTAAAACAGCAAATATAACTCTTTTTCTCGTAACCAAACCATTCACCTCCTATTTAATATATCTTTTTCTACCAATATCATAACCGCGCCATTGATTTTCAGTCCATTCATAAATAAACTCTTGACCTCTATCTTGGCGCCTTGCACTTTTTAAATTCCTAAATTCTTGCGGTTCTGTATCTTCCCAATCTTCACCTCTATCACGATGATAAAATACACAATAGCCTTTAACAGGAGTATCAAATGAATGTCCTTCTGGACAATCCATTAAATCATCTAAAACAGATATATCACCTAAACTTACAAGCGCTTCTGCTTTTTCTTGAGAATTATAAAAACCTTGTAATGTTTCAAGATGATCAGAACCATCAAAATGACAATATACTGATTTTACAGTACCATCCACGCACTCGACATTTATGAGTGATCTCGTTGACATATTAGTCTCCTGTTTTTTCTTTCTCTTCGTAATAAGTGCAACTGTGGTCTACACCGTCGCAAATAACATAACCATCAGAATCTGGATCTTCGTAAGCTTCCTTACATTCTCCGTTTCCTAAATAATGTTTACACATATTCGGCAGAGTGGGACTCGAACCCACGAAATCTTGGTCCCAAACCAAGCCGATTAGCCGCTATCAAACCTGCCGTTAGGCGGAAAAATTTTTAGATCCGCCAAACACCTAATCTTTTCTTGAGGTTATAGGTGACTACCCTCACAGTAATTTTTTACTCAACTGACTTGCTTCTCATCTATTCCCAATGCAACCTTTTCAAAGGTACTCGAGCAAGAATAAATTACTCCCAACGCCGAGAGGGATTACTCCCTATTTATTTAGTATATTTAAATTAACCTTACAACCAAATATAATTCCCATTTGATACATTATCACATATTTCAGCAATAACAGGATGATTGCTTTTATATTTTGAGAGCATATCAAAATCCTCAGCAAGGCCTGTTATAATTTTGTTCTTGCTAATATCCAAACCACGATTTGAAATAATCGATTGAATTGACATATCCTCAATTGGTCTCTTTGTCTTTACTTGAATTACAAATCTCATTTTCTCCCTCCAATGTGATTTTTCAATCCATGTGATTTTCTGTATATTTCTCCGATGGATTGTACTTATACATTAAGCATCTAATTTTAGGAATCCATACATAATCTTTGTCGAGCTGATTTTTTACTCGTATGGTTCCCAAATGATTTCCCGTTGACCCCATTACTGGTCTCACCTGCAAATCCCACATTTCTCCGCCAATTGTTTCTCTATCCAATTCACGGAGAACAACTTGTTTCGGGGTTACTTTTTCAACTTCGGCAAATGTGTATAGCCGCATTGAATATCCCCAAGAACCCGCCAATATATCTCCTACTTTTACATTTTTCATTGTATTAATCCTTGAATTAAGGTAACAGCTTTCTGAGCCTCATCAGAACTTTTTACTTTATACATAGAACCTCTCTTTCCAAAAAGACGACCAAAATCTGAACTCCGATGCATAGTGTTCCGGTTGTTACCAAACCATTTTTGATAACCCCGACTTCCATACCTTTCACCGCACATTGGTAAAGTTTGTCTATTTAGCTTTCCATTCTGAATGTACCAGCCCAAGTCAGTTGCATCTGCCTTGACAAATAGCGTAATATTTCCCCAAGTACCTTCAACACCTTCAGAGAATACATTACCGTCAAAATTATCTTCAGTACAAAGAACATCAATATCAAATGCAAAATTATCATTTTCAGATTCTTTATCTGATCGTGCAATATTTCTGATGAAAAATTCCATACCATTATCACTTTCAATTTTAAAGTTAAAAGAACCGGTTTTCATTAACGTCTCCTAAAGAT
>Ga0131853_10024363_pt1 | contig 10923 bp, 8 predicted proteins | sample TergutLab28metaG_FD_92764 | JGI IMG/M metagenome (GOLD analysis project Ga0131853, IMG submission 92764) | Labiotermes labralis P1 segment gut microbial communities from Petit-Saut dam, French Guiana - Lab288 P1 (version 2) (version 2) | ecosystem: Host-associated > Arthropoda: Insects >...
CAGGGCCGCCCCGCCGCGCTGCTCGTCGGCGGCGAGGCGGGCATTGGCAAGACCCGGCTGATCACGGACTTCTTCGCCAGGCAGGAAGCCCGGACGCTCATCGGCCCCTGCGCGGAGATGGGGCCGGACGGGCTGCCGTTCGGGCCGTTCACCGCGATTCTGCGTGATCTGGTCCGGGAGGCCGGCGCGGACACGGTCCTGTCGATGCTGCCCGGCGGCGGTACCGGGATGGAACTGACCCGGCTGCTGCCCGAACTCGCGTCAGAAGCCCGGGGCCCGGCGGAGGCCCGGGCCGCGGCGACCCGGCCAGCGGAAGAGGCCCGGGCCCGGCTGTTCGAAGAGTTCATGACCCTGCTGGAACGGCTGGCCGCGGACACGGACCGGCCGGTGGCGGTCGTGATCGAGGACGCGCACTGGGCGGACCGGTCCAGCCGCGACCTCCTGTCCTTCCTGATTCGCTATCAGCGGTCGCTGCGCGGAGTGGCGATCATCGTGACGTTCCGCTCCGACGAACTGCACCGGACCCATCCGCTGCGTCCGCTGCTTGCCGAGCTTGACCGTGTCGACTGGGTGGACCGTCTGGAACTTCCGCGCCTGTCGCGACGCGAGGCCGGGGAGCTGACCGCGGCCATTCTCGGCGGCGAGTCCCAGGACGACCTGACCGACTCGATCTACGCGCGGGCCGAGGGCAACCCCCTGTTCACAGAGGAACTGCTCGCCTGCGCCGCGGATTCTGACCTGCCCTGGTCCCTGACCGACCTGCTGCTGCGGGCGGTGCGAGGACTGCCCGAACCGACTCAGGACCTGCTGCGCACCGCGAGCGCGGGCTTCCGCGTAGTCGGGCCGGAACTGCTGGCGGCGGTCACCGGCAAGGATCCCGGTGGACTGGCCGCCGGGCTACGTCCCGCCGTGACCAGCAACGTGCTGGAAGTCTGCGCGACCGGGTACGCGTTCCGGCACGAACTGATCCGCGAGGCGGTTTACGAGGACCTGCTGCCCGGAGAACCCGCCCGGATCCACCGCCGGTACGCGGAGGCCATCAGCGAGAATCCGTCCCTGGCGCCGCCTGGTCGCGCCGACATTGTCGAGGCGCATCACTGGCACGAGGCCCGCGACGCGACCTGGGCCTTGACCAGCGCGCACCGGGCGGCCCGGCAGGCGGAATGCTCCAGTGCCCACGCCGAGCGGCTCATGCTGCTGGCCCGGGTGCTGGACCTCTGGGACCAGGTGCCGGACGCGGCCGGCCGTATCGGCGCGGACCGCGTGCGGGTGCTGGAAGACGCCGTCGGAGCGGCGCGGGACGCGGGGGAGGACCGGAAGGGCCTGGGCTTCGCCACCGCCGCGCTCGCGGAACTCGACGAAGCGGAAGAGCCGGCCCGGGCGGCGATTCTGCTCGGCGCCCGGGCCCGGTTCAAAGAACAGCTCGTCCTGCCGGATATGGCGGATGACCAGGACCGGGCCCTGCGGCTGGTACCCGAATCGGTCTCCCCGAGGGTGCGGGCCGACCTGCTGATCGATTTCGCCTGCAACGACGCCTGGGAGCATCCGCAGATGGAGCGGGCGGTGCGAGCGGCCCTGGAGTCCGCCCGCGATTCCGGCAACCCGCGGGCCGAGGCCCGGGCCCTGGCGGCCCTGGGATTCCGGCACAGTCAGGGCCAGCAAGCCGCCCTGGACAGCGAACCCCTGAAACTGATCTCGCGGGCCCGGTCGGTCGCGGAGGACGCCGGGGCCTATGAGCCGCTGATGAAGACGGCGATCTACGAGTCGCACCTGCTGTGCGGGGCGGGTGACTATCCCAGCGCCGCCGCGTCCGCCCGCCACGGTATCCGCGACGCCGCGCGGTATGGGGTAAGCCGCACCTGGGGTTCGTTCCTGGCCATCAATGAGGCCGAGCCGCTCTTCGAACTCGGGCAGTGGGACGAGGCTCTCGACGTCATCGGCCGGGCACTCGACCTGGCGCCCGTGCCCCGGACCCGGGCCGCGTTGATAACCCTCTCCGGCGTCATCGCGGCGGCTCGCGGGGACACCGGCACCGCCGCCGAGATGGCGTCGGCCAGTCGTGCCGTCATGTCGGGAATGCCGTTCGACGACCAGTTTCACGTGCCTCACGGGCAGCTTGACGTCAGCCTGGCCCGGGCCGTCGAGGGGCCGTCGGCCGCGACCGCCCTCGCCCGGGAACGACTGAACGGATTCGACCTGACTGTCTGCAGCCCCCGGTACCTGTGGCCATTTCTGGTGACAGCGGCCGACGCGGCCGCCGCGGAAGGTGACCGGGACGCCCGTGCGCTCCTGGTACGGGTCGGGAAGCGGGCGGAGAAGCTGGACGCCTTCGGGCCGCTGCAGGAAGCCTGGCGGCTGACGTTCGCGGCGCTCACGGAGCCCGGGGAGTCTCCCGTGGCCGCCTGGGACGCGGCCGCGGCGGGCTGGGAGGCCTTGCGTCAGCCGTGGACCGAGGCCGGGGCACTGGTCCGGGCCGCCCGCGCGGCCCTGCCCGGACGGCAGGAGGCGGCGGCCCGCCTGCGCCGGGCCGCGTCGATCGCGGAAAGGCTCGGCGCCCGGCCGCTGTCGGAGGAGATTTCCGCGCTGGCCCGGCGGGCGGGTGTCTCGCTTGCCGGGGACGCCGACGCTGCCGGCGACGGGAAGCCGCTGGGCCTGACCGGCCGCGAGATGGAGGTTCTGCGCCTGGTCGCGGACGGCCAGTCGAACCGGCGGATCGCGGGGGAACTGTTCATCGCCCCGGGCACCGCCAGCGTTCACGTCTCCAACATCCTCGCCAAGCTGGGCGTCGCCACCCGCTCCGAGGCCGCCGCCCGGGCTCACGCCCTGCGCCTGTTCGGCTGAGCCGGGCACGGGAACGAAGATCCGTTCGGCTGATCACGATCTTGATTTGAAATACTGGGGGGATGACGACTCCTAGCCTGAACCTGTCGGCCGACGAAGTCCTGACCACCACGCGTTCCGTGCGGAAGCGGCTGGACCTGGAAAAGCCGGTGCCGCGCGAGATCCTCAACGAGTGCCTGGAGATCGCGCTGCAGGCTCCGACGGGGTCCAACCAGCAGGGGTGGCAGTTCATGTTCGTCGACGACCCGGACAAGAAGAAGGCGCTGGCCGACATCTACCGGATCGCCGCGACGCCCTACCTCGACGCCGACAAGCCATCGCACGGAGACATGCGCGACGAGCAGCGGCCCCGGGTGACCTCGTCCGCGAAATACCTCAACGAGCATCTGCACGAGGTGCCGGTCATGATGATCCCGTGCATCTCCGGGCGCGGGGACAACCTTCCGTCCGGGCTGAGCGCCGGCTTCTGGGGATCGCTGCTCCCCGCGGCCTGGAGCTTCATGCTGGCCCTGCGGTCACGGGGACTCGGTTCGGCGTGGACGACGCTTCACATGGTGGGCGACGGGGAGAAGCAGGCGGCCGAGGTTCTCAGCATCCCCTACGAGTCCTACAGTCAGGGCGGGCTGTTCCCGATCGCCTACACCAAGGGCACCGACTTCCGCCCGGCCAAGCGGCTTCCCGCCGCCGAGCTCACGCACTGGAACAGCTGGTAGCCGGGTTACCGGCGGGCCTGGTCGGCGAGGATCAGCAGAACCTGCCGGGAAAGCCGGTCCACGACGTGGTCCGAGTGCTCGTCACAGTGATCGAGCCACCAGGTGATGCTCGCGTCCACCATGCCGACGAGGCCGGCCAGGACCCCGTCCGGTACCTGGTTGCCAGCGCGTTCGCGCTGGTAGACGGTGGTGGCGCGGGATATCTCCGCCAGGATGCTGTGGCGGCCGAAGCGGTCGCGGTTCAGGCTCCATGACTGCTGCCGGGCGGCCATGAACCTGTAGAGGTTCGGGTTCTCGTCGGCCCACGCCACCGCCTCGGCGACGATCCCCCGGACCACGAGGGGCGGCGTTCCCGAACGGCTCAGGGACGGGCGCACCCGCTCGGCGAGAGCGTTCGCGGCGTACCGGGCCACCTCGTCGGTGAGATCGTCCGTGCTTCCGAAGTGCCGGTAGACGTGCGGGCGCGGCACTCCGGCCCGGGCCGCGAAGTCGGCGGGCCCGGCGGCCTCGCCGAGTTCCTCGATGGCGGCGGCCGCGGCCTTGACGATCGCGGCGCGGCGGCTGGCGCGGTGATCGGCGTGCCGCGTCGCCCGGCGCGAGGCCGAGGTGTCGACCCATCGTGCCTCGGGCGCTGCCGCGGTCCTGGTGCCCGCCTTGGGTTCGGCCATTCCCGGAGATTATCACTGGGTACGTCTTGTACCCGCGGTCGTACCGGGTACATCATGTACCCGGGAGACCGTTCGAAGGAGAGTGGACATGGCCCGTGAGGCGACCGCTACCCGGCTGCTGAACTCGTCGGCGCGGAACTCATATGACCCGGACATAGACATTGACTGGGACGCGCCGGTCCCGGACGACAAGATGTACATGCCGGCCGAGCATGTCTCGCTGTACGGGACCGCGCTCTGGGAGCGGATGACACCTGAGCAGCGGGTCACCCTGTCCAAGCACGAACTCGCCAGCATCATCGGCACGGGCCTGTGGTTCGAGATCATCCTCATGCAGATGCTGGCCCGGCATGCCTTCCGCCTCGACCCGCGGGACCCGGACGCGCGGTACGCGCTGACCGAGATCGGCGACGAGACCCGCCATGTCCTGATGTTCGGGCGGTCCCTGGAGGCCTTCGGATGTCCCGCCTACCGGCCGCCGGCGGTCATCGACGCCCTCGCCCGCGTCTACAAGGCCCTAGCGTGGGGGCCGCACCTGTTCGCGCCGGTTCTGGTGGCGGAGGAGACTCTCGACCGGTTCCAGCGCGCCGCCATGATCGATGAGTCGGTGCAGCCGCTGACGCGCATGGTCAACCGGATTCACGTGACCGAGGAGGCGCGGCACGTCCGGTTCGCCCGGGAAGAGGTCGCGAGGGTCTTCCCCCGGCTCAGCCCGGCGGCGAAGGCCTACCATCAGCTCATGACCGCCCTGGTTTCGGCCGCGGTGGTGAGCGTGTTCATCAGCAAGGACGTGTACGCCGCCGCCGGGCTTGACCCGGAGGAGGCGGTCCCCGTCGCGCGGAAGAACCCGCACCGCCACCAGCACGTCCGCTGGATGGGAGAGAAGATCATGGGCTTCCTGGATGACCAGGGCATGGTGCCGTGGTTCACCAAGCCGATTTACCGGGCAGTGCATCTTCTGTGAGCGACGACGGGTACACCGGGCCGGCGACACTGGAGCACGCGGACGTCTCCGTGTCCTGCGACGTGGTCATCACCGGGTTCTTCGAGCCGATCACCGGCCGGTACAAGTGGTACGGCCGGGCTTCCGGTTCTGCTTCTGCTTCCGATTCCGCTTCCGGGAGCGGGCTCGGGGGTCTGCCGCACAAGGGCGTGGTGCTGCGGACCCCGCACGGAACCGCGGAGACGACAGTGTCGGACGAGGACTTCTGGGGCCGCTGGCGGCTGCAGGGCTTCGGCGCCCCGCCGTTTCCTCGCGCTGTCGTCGGCGCGGACGACTAGGCTGACCGCGCCGGATTCCGGCTGCCCCGGAGCGCGATGGTCCCGCAGGCCAGGCCGGCGGCCGTCGCCAGGCCGGTGATCGCGAACGCCATGGTCATCCGTCCCGCCGGGTCCGCCGCGTTCAGGACCGCGCCGATCACCGACACGGCGAACAGCGCGCCGCTCTGCCGCGTCGTGTTCTGCAGCCCCGACGCGAGGCCTGATTGCGCGGTGGGCGTGTGCGCCATCAACAGCGAGGTCAGCGCCGAGAACGAGATCGTGCTCGCCCCGCCGACCAGGAGCAGGCCCGCGAATTGTCCCGGATAGGAGCCGCTGACCCCCAGGACCGCGGTTCCCAGCGCGGCGCACGCGAACCCCGACAGCAGCATGACCGGGTGCCCGTACTTCCGTGACAGCGGGCGGTAGGCGGCCAGCGGGCCGATGGCGCTGCCCGCGGTGAGCGGCAGCAGGGCGAGCCCGGCGCCGCCGGGGGAGTAGCCGCGGGCCTGCTGGAAGTAGACGGACATCGCCAGCAGGGTCCCGTAGAACGTGAATCCCATGAGCCCGGCGCTGAGCACCGACGCCGTGCGAACCCGCTCGCGGAAGAAAGACGGAGGGATCATCGGGCTGGCGCCGCGCCGTTCCTTGCGCCGCTGGTCCTGGGCGAACAGGACCGCCAGGATCGCCCCGCCGACGAGCAGGCCGATGGCGGCGGCCGAGTTCCACCCGTCGGCCCCGCCGACGATCAGTCCGGCCGCGACCAGTCCGAGCGCCCCGGCCGCGATCACTGGCGCGGTCTTGCTGAGCGGCGCCACGATGCTCTTAGGTGTCGCGGGGACCGTTTTGATGGCGAGGAGCACGCTCAGCACGCCCAACGGCAGGTTGATCAGGAAAACGCTTCGCCAGCCGAAGGTGTCGATCAGGAACCCGCCGACCAGCGGACCCGCCGCGACCGACAGGGACCCGGCGGCCACCCAGACGACGGCGGCCCGCGCCCGCCGGGCCGCATCGGTGAACATGTGCGGGATCAGCGCCAGCGTCGCGGGCAGGAGCGCCGCGGCCCCGATTCCCTGCACCGCCCGCGCCGCGATCAGCGCCGCCGAATCCGGCGCGGCCGCGCAGGCGGCCGACGCGACCGTGAACACGACAGTCCCGGTCAACAGCATCCGCCGCAGTCCGAACCGGTCGCCGAGCACTCCCGCCGTCAGGAGCAGCCCGGCCAGCGGCAGGGTGTACCCGTCGAGCACCCACTGCACCGCCGCCATGGAAGTGCCCAGCTCATGCCGGATCGCCGGGACGGCGACGTTGAGGACGGAGCCGTCCAGGATGATCAGGCAGTAGGCCAGGCAGACCGCGAAGAAGCCGATGGAGCGTCTCATATTATGAGACTTATTGACCGTATTCTGGGACACGAATTCACGGTACAGGGGGGCGGTGCGGTGCTCAATCCTTTATCGCCAGGCTGTATGGGGCTGGGCGTGTGTTTCCTGGGGTGGGTGGGGCTGCGTGGCGGGGTTCACCCGGAGGCGGGCGGTCCTTCGGTTGTCAGCCCGGCCGTGGGTGGCCGGGGTGGTCGCCGGGCTGGGGCCGGGCCGCTGCGCGGGAACCCGTCCCTCCAGGCGCCAGGGCGCCTTCCGGGCCGGAACCCCTTGCTCCCGGGAAGAGCAAAGAAGGGAAGGGGGCTGCCGGGCCGGGGGACGCGGCAGAGCCGGGTGCGCCGGGCGCGGGCGGTCCGGGCTTCCCCTGCTGGCCGGGCCCGCAGAGAGATATGGATATGGAGTGACCTGGAAAGAGGACGCTGTCCTAGCGGTGCGCGCGTTCCTCGAGCATGCTGAAGCGGCCTGACCGGCGACCGTCCCGCACCGGAACAGGCACCCAGGCGCGACAACCAGGGACCTTGGAACACGGCACCCGCGACCGGGCTATTCAGGCCTGAGCGCGGGTACCGGCATGCTGGGCAAGACGCGGCCCGTCTGAACCAGGCGAGCCGTCTGGAAGCGGCCTATCCGTATTACTTCGCCGGACAGGCGGTTGAGGGAGCGATCAGGACTGCAGGGCCGAGTTCCAGTACTGGGACAGGAGCTGGCCGTCGTTCGTGCTCGGGGCGGTGAGGCCCGCGAGGGAGGACGACGCGTTGTTCAGGGTGAAGGCGTTGGAACCCGCTGCGGACGGCAGGCCCGTCTTGAGGTTGATGGCGGGGTTGAGGATGCCGAGCAGGCCGCAGCCGGTCGCGCCCGGGATGGCCGCGCTGGTGTCGCTCTGGGTGGTGCCGGTCTCGTCGACCGCCTCCATGACGCCGGTCGGGTCCGGTGTCCCGTCGGCGTCGAACAAGTCGACCGACAGGCTGGGCGCGGTGGTGTTCTCCGGGTGGAGCAGGATCGGGGAACTGTTCGAGCCGAGATAGCAGCCCGATCCGAGCAGCGAGTTCTCCAGGTGGATCTTCACCGGGATGGTGACGATCGGCTGGCCGCTGGACAGGGCGTTGGCCAGGCTGAAGTCCGACGGGTTCCCGGCGGGCTCCACCACGGCCGTGACCGTGTTGAGGGCGGTGCTCGTGATCTCGTTGCAGACGGTGCTGACGGCCACGATGTTGCTCGGGCACATCAGCCCGAGCAGGCCGCCGGGAATCGTGGCGGGTGCGGCGCTGATGGCTCCGCCGGACGGCGCGACGACGGTCATGGCGCCGGTGTTGTTGTTCTCGATCAGGCCGAGTTGCAGGTTGACGTTCCCGGTCGGCGCGGTCACCTTGCCCAGCGTGACGCTGCCCGAGGGGGAGTCCGACCCCAGGCAGAACGCCACGGTGTTGGTGCCGTCCGCGGCGAGCATGGAGGAGTCGCTGACGGGACACCGGGTGAAGGGCGCCCAGTCGCCGTTGAGGGTGGTGGTGGCGGCCCGGCCCGTGGGCACGGCCATGGCCAGCGCGGTCAGCACGCCGCCCAGCACTACGATGATCCGTCTTCGGCTGAGTCTCATCATGCGGCCTCTCCAGTCTGAGTAAGAAAACCTGCTTAAACCGGATGTTACTCAGCCGTAACCGCCCCGCCAAGACTCAGGGCAACAATTTCCCACACGTAATCTGTGGCAACTGGTGAAGAAGTGGTGTGTGGCTTCTGATGGTTAAGAAGTGATGTCCCGCACGCTGATCTTCCAACCGTCGGGTGTGCGGACCAGGGTGTCGTGGTAGGTGCCCGCGTTGCGGATCTCCTTGCCGGCCAGGAACACGAAATGCGACACCGCCGTCGCGGTGTCTCCGTCGACCTCGATGACGGCGGGGATGACCACGTGCTTGGTGCCGGTGCCGGGACCGCTGGTCCCGTCGCCGCGGCGCGCGGCGGTCGCCGCGACGATCTCGTCGGCGCCGGACTGCTTCGCCGGGCCCATGGTCCAGGTGGCGTCGGGCGCGTAGACGCGCCGGTAGTCCTCGGGGTCGCCGGTGTCCCCGAGCAGTGCGGTAAGGCCCAGAAGGTTGCGGATCGCGGCGTCGTCGGCGGGAGACTCGTGACTAGACATGAAACATATTATATATTTGCTGCAAGCTCAGAGCGAGTAGCGCCGAGTCAGCCCGGATCCGAGGAGGCGAGCCACCATGACCCCCATCCCCATGATCGTCGACGTGGACGCGCACGTTGTCGAGCCCGCCGACCTGTGGTCGTCGCGACTGCCCGCGAAGTACTCCGACGTCGGTCCCCGCATCAAGTACCTTCCCGGAGGCGAGGTCAAGCTCGACGGCAGCATGTATATCGAGGCGCCGGGCACCGAGGGACCCGACGTCGCCTGGTGGTTCTACGAAGACCGCAAGTACTCGATCAAGCGGCTCATCGCGGCCTCCGGCTTCCCGCCGGACGAGATCACGATGGACGGCGTCACCTACGAGGAGATCCGGGCCGGCTGCTACAGGCAGGCCGACCGCATCGCCGACAATGAGCTCAACGGCGTCGAAGCGCAGATGTGCTACCCGAACTACCCGCGGTTCTGCGGCCAGATCTTCCTCTGGGGCAAGGACAAGGAACTGTCCCTGCTCTGCGTCCAGGCCTACAACGACTGGATGGTCGAGGAATGGTGCGGCGGGTCCGGCGGCCGCCTCATCCCGCTCTGCCTGGTTCCCCTCTGGGACGCCGAACTAGCCGCGGCCGAGGTGCGCCGCAACGCCGCCCGCGGGGTCCGCGCCGTCGCGTTCAGCGAGCTGCCCACCTACCTCGACCTGCCGAGCATCCACAGCGGCTACTGGGACCCGTTCTTCCGCGCCTGCGAGGAGACCGGCACCGTGGTCTGCATGCACATCGGGTCGGGAACGAAGACGCCGAAGGCGTCGCCGGACTCCCCGGACGCGGTCGGCGCCACGATCATCTTCGGCAACTCCGTCGCCAGCGTCACCGACTACTTCTACTCCGGGGTGTTCGTGAAGTTCCCGAACATCAAGCTCATGTACGCCGAGGCCCAGATCGGCTGGATGCCGTACCTGCTGGAGCGCTCCGACGACGTGTGGGAGACCCACCGGGGCTGGTCCAAGTCCAAGGAGACCTGCCCGGAACCGCCGTCCACCTACTACTACCGGCACATCCACTCCTGCTTCTTCAAGGACAACGTCGGCGTCCAGATGCTGGACAAGGTCGGCGTGGACAACATCATGTTCGAGACCGACTACCCGCACTCGGACAGCACCTGGCCGCACTCGGTCAAGAAGGCCGAGGAGCAGTTCGGCCACCTCGACGAGGTGTCCGTCCGCAAGATCGCCCGGGGCAACGCCATCCGCCTCTTCGGCCTGGACCTGGAGCCGTGAGCGGCCAGAGGCTGCTCAGCGGCCTGCGCGTCGTCGAGTGCTCCATGCTCGGCCCCGGCGCGGTGTCCACGCCGCTGGCCGACCTCGGTGCCGACGTGATCAAGGTCGAGGCGCCGTCCGGCGACTACATCCGCAAGATGAGCTGGCCGATCATCGAGGGCGACGCCCTGCTGCACCTGCACATCAGCCGGGGCAAGCGCAGCATCGTCCTCGACCTCACCAAGCCCGAGGGCCGCGAGGTCTTCGAGGACCTGGTCAAGGGGGCCGACGCCGTCGTCGAGGCCATGCGCCCCGGCGGCCTCGCGAGAAGAGGCCTGGGCTACGAGCGGCTGCGGGAGGTCAACCCGAAGATCGTCATGCTCACGATCTCCGGCTACGGAATGACCGGCCCCTACCGGGACCTGCCCAGCCACGGCATCGCCTACGACGCGTGGGCCGGGACGGTCGCCCCGGAGCCCGGTCCCGACGGGCTGCCGTCCATCCCCGATCACACGTCGATCGGCATCGCGGCCGGGCCGCTGTACGGGACCCTCGGCCTGCTCGCGGCCGTGATCAAGGCCCGCGAGACCGGCGAGGGCGCCTACCTGGAGATCGCCCAGTCCGACGCGGCCGCCGCGTTCGACTGGCTGCGGATCGAGACCTGCAAGGCCTACGAGCGCCC
>Ga0131853_10024364_pt1 | contig 10922 bp, 8 predicted proteins | sample TergutLab28metaG_FD_92764 | JGI IMG/M metagenome (GOLD analysis project Ga0131853, IMG submission 92764) | Labiotermes labralis P1 segment gut microbial communities from Petit-Saut dam, French Guiana - Lab288 P1 (version 2) (version 2) | ecosystem: Host-associated > Arthropoda: Insects >...
CTTAATCAAAATAAGAAACACGCCACTCATTCTGAGATTCGAAACCGCCATCAGCATGACTGCTGATTAGAACGGAAGATAACAAGACAGCAGATAACGTAAACTGAACGGTCAGTGTGTGGTGGGACTAAGGCACGTGAGCGACCCATACAACAAACTGTTGCCACCGGCAGTTTGACACTGGTCCAGTTACTACTGTACTTAAAGTACGTGCACACCTGTCTTTTGGAACTCGAAGTTTGGGTGTCCTCAGCTGCAGTAGGAGGTTAACCACTTAATGTTACTGTCTACAATAGGTGACTAAATCCACACAGCAAAACCCTTATTAACCTTTTGGCGCCAGAATTATTTTTAAATTTTAGCACACCTGTATATAAAATGTGAATAACACAGGAACCAAATATGTTAGAATTATGAAACAAACTGCATTTTGAAGAGAAAAAAACGGAGAGTATATACCTTGTTCAAAGTATTCAGTACATATATTTATTGAATAAATATATAAAATGTAACGTTTAGAGGTTAGCGGTGCGGTACGACAACTATAGTTGACATTAGGCGTCAAAAGGTTAAAAAACAAAATTCCTCAACTGGAAAAGAAATTCTCTGCTTTCTCTAACACACTAATTCATTACCCGTTCACAGTACCTAACTAGCTGGTTCTATCCCTAGCCAGATAAATCAATTTCACTATCTCGTATGCACAATTCATACGATATAACGTATTGGAACGGAAAGGGGAAGCAAGAAACCGTTGAACCGTATCTCAATAAGTCCTCAAAAGTTTACAACAAGACTCACGAAACAGGAACACATGAGCTCTGGAACTCACTGACCTGTAAGGCGATATACATAAAGTGGACAGAAGAATAACATGCCACTCTACTAACCTAATTCTGTGAGAGGTTAGCCTGTACTTCTTGCTTCGATCAGATTTAGGGCACTCTCTGTATTACGTGTCGTAATAGACCTTCATTGAGACGAAAGGTAAAGAGTTGCAATGCCGTATTAGGGGTCATGACGAGGCTACGGGCTGGACAACCAACGAGTCTAGGTTTAATTTCCGGCAGGAACAAAAATTTTACTTCTCACCCACAGCGAGAAGCCGTAAGTGGCGTCCACCCAGCCTCCTGTGTATTGGGTAACTTGTGCTGTTGTCCGAGCAGAAAAGCGGGAAGTACCTGAAGCTAACCAATCACATTCACCTACTTTCAAGGTGAAGATTAAAGGGAACTATACCTTCACCCCCCCCCCCCGCATGTCTTCATGAACTGCACTGAGGCAAATTTGCCTTTACCAGGTATTAATTGCCAAATATCATCCACATCATTTTCCATTTTGTATCAGCGTTGGCCAGTCTTTAGGTGCTGAAATCGGAGTTGTTTTAGTGGCTTTGTTTAGAGAACGGTCAATTGACAAATGAAAGGTAAAGCTAAAATTTCACCCTAGAATAGACCACGAAGACCCAAAGGGGGAGTATAGGTATAGTTCTACTCTTTCTTTAATCTTGGTGTTAGACGGGGCGGGTGGTCAGCGCCATGTCCCGGCCGCTTTACCCCCGGTATATTCCCGGTACCCATTGAATAGGAGGCTGGGTGGGCCCCAGGGCCGGTCTGAACAGGTGTGGAAAATATCGCCTCCACCAGGATTCGATCCCAGGACCATTCAGGTTGTAGCGCGTCGCTATACCGACTGAGCTATCCCGGCTCCACTTGACAAAGTAATGCCTTCCCAAAACATCCTACAGCGAGGAAATATAGCTTTCAAGTTTCCCAACGAATGACAATAAGCAACGACAGTCCAATACCTCTACATCAGTTATGATGTGGAATGTGTTTTTTAAGCTATAAATGTCAGAGTGAAATGACAACACAAACTCCTTGTCCCTTACTTTTATGTCTAATTACTATAAATTGCATTTGCAAACTTATGTTTTAAAGAATCCTTATGACCTACCTCTGCCAAAGTACCCTATCTCTTTTCTAGAAGCTATACTTGTCAGGGTAATTTTGAAGTGCTGTCTTTGAGGAGCCACTATATCCCCTCTCCTTCCCAACAAACGTCCTTTGATTAACTCACAATTGGCATGGCTGAGTGCCTCTTCATCCCATACCGTAACACGCGCATCATCGTCCAGTTTAACGTCAACGGAAAACCATTGCTTAGAGCTCGTATTTGACCTCCCGCATTGAATATTGATAATCAGAGCTACCATAATGTTGGTGTCACTATGCATCTGCTCAAAGCCACTTCGTTGGCAGCGTTTTAAATTTATCCCTCACTATTTCATTGTCATTGGGTGTCATATAACTACATAATTGACAAAAAATGTAATTTTTTGTGAACAGCACAAAAAAAGGCCAATTTCTAAAAGAGTAAACAGAGCCCGCACAAATAACTATTCTTTCAGAAAAAGTTTTGATTATTGGAGACTTTTTTGAGCAAATAAACTCAAAAACACTGCTGTGGCCTATGACCGTTTGTTGGAGGTCAGTTGAAATGTGATGGCACACGCGCAGAAACCAAATTTCGTCTTTCGGCTAAACGGACGAGTCCATTTAAATCGGCGGGGGCGTCAGTTCAGTCGACTACTGGCAGCCGAGGTGTGCGCACCAGCGGTAGTAATGCTGGATATACCGTGTTCCGAGGTAGTGTGAAGGGTACTGGCTACCCACTGCATTCGCCAGTTTCCCCTTCACTTCCCCTCCCGTATGTCACCGCGTGCCATCACATTTCAGTTGAAGTCTACCTTATTTAAGGACGTTGTTTGAGACTAAGTTTTCAAGGCCTGTTGAACTGATGTCCATGAATGAAAAGTGGGCACAATACTATAAGGAGGGTATGGATGTTTAACCCTTATCCTGCTAACGTGGAGAATATGGTGAGCTCCTAATAATGCTAGCAAATGGCAGATGTGATTTAATTCGGGGTTTAAATGGTAAATATTCAGCTACAAAGACGAGGGATGTCCAAAAGACGTCTCAGGTAGGGCAGCAGGGAAAACGGTCAATATTGGAACCTGGTAGACTCCAGTTGAAATGTGATGATACACGGTGACGCACGGGACGGGAAGTGAAGGGGAAATTGACGAATGCAGTGGGTAGCCAGTAACCTTCACACTACCTCGGAACATGGTGTATCCAGCATTACTACCGCTAATGCGCACACCTCGGCTACCAGTAGTCGACTGAACTGACGCCCCCGCCGATTTAAATGGACTCGTCCGTTTCGCCGAAAGACGAAATCTGGTTTTTGCGCGTGTGCTATCGCATTTCAAATGGCCTCTACCCACATACACAAACTAAAAAAGTTACTGCTAAGTCAACTTGGTCCGCAGTACTACTGTGTAGTGCTCAGTAATTTTGTCTGTATTTACGGACGCAAAGTGTTTTGTGTTACCGTACGTGAGATCACAGAATTAGGATGAAATATTACACTTCTTTTTCTAATTATATACAGCGCCTTAAAATGGAAGACCAAAATATTTAGATCAGGTACAGAGAATTTAGAGATTTCTTCCTAAACACAGTGTATTGTTGCTTTTGTTTTATTTGAGGTAGAAGGGTTTAATTTACTGAATTGGCTGTACGTCTGTCCTTTATGCAGTTTCCTTAAAGTCACCACTCCCATTTGGCAACACTTTCTGTAAACTCATTCCACATAACAGTAATTAAATTTTTTTGATGCGGAGTTGAATAAATCGATGACAAATATCTGAGTTTTAGATGTTTCTTTTCGTACGTTTTATCGATGGCATAAGATCCTTACACAAGAACCTCTAGTGTTTATTACTTTAATGTTGTACCGTGCATTTTGATATCTATAAAGTTCATACAGCAACAAATACACTTTTTACTAAACTTGACAAAGTTTTAAAATTTACATTAAAAATTACTTTGACTTGCTCCTACATGTTTCGGTCTACGACCATCATCAGGGAGCCTTCACTAGAGCCTAGCTAAAGTTATATTTAGGTTAAGATTCAATGAAAGCTACGTCGTTATACGTTATACATAACGTATAACGAATCTTAACCTAAATATAACTTTAGCTAGGCTCTAGTGAAGGCTCCCTGATGATAGTCGTAGACCGAATAATGAAGAAGCAAGTCAAAGTGATTTTTAATGTAAATTTTAATATTTTGTCAAGTTTAATAAAAAGTGAATTTGTTGGTGTATGAACTTTATAAGAACCGCTAGTGTCTATTATTTTACATCGCAAGATAAGTCTTTAATAAAGCGAGTGTTTATCCATCGTTAAGAAACATTAAAAACTGGTCTCGTCTCTTAGTTTCCAAATGTAGAATCCTTACATCATCACGCTGAAATAAGCGTTGTTTACACAAAACACACTCAAGTATTTCCAATGAACAGAAAACTTAAAAAAAAAATATTGCTAAATACCTTCTCTATAAAACAGGCCTTGACTAAGTTAATTTCTACTTTTATAGGCATAATGCCTCAGATATTTCCTGTTGATATATTTCCAAAAAGTAGTATTCGGGGTCTCGATTTCAACATTCGCACACTTAGCAACTGTAATCAAAAGGAATCACTCTTCGGCCGTCTATATTTATTTTCCTGGCAATATCAATGTGAGGCAACTGAAATTTTAAATAACTAATTACATTTGTAGGAAGAAATTTAGAATCACTCCTTTAGTTCATAAAGAGTCACGACAATGAAAATTTGAATTACAACCAATGATTCTATTGCATTGCCCAAGTATCGTTTTTAAAACAGAAGTTGCTGTCCTAAATTTTGGAAAGAGAACTAAATGGATTTTAAAAAATCTTCGAGCGCTATATGCTATATATATAGTAGGAGAAAGTAGATCTGAATTTATAAGTTCTGTATCAGTTGAAACGGTGAAAATAATAGAAAAAAACACAAAATTATTATATATTATGAGGCGTAGGTCTGCGGTCGCTCGCCTGCTGAGATCGTGGGTTTCGAATCCCACCGGAGGCATGGATGTTTGTCTGTTGTGTGTGTAGTGTGTTGTCAGATAGAGGTCTCTGCGACGAATTGATCACTCGTCCAGAGGAGTCCTACCGATTGTGATGTGTCGTTGTGTGTGATATAGAAACCACAAGAATGAGGTCATGGCCCGCTTTGGGCCGTAGCGCCACAAGAAAAAAAAGGTATATATTATAATATATTTATATGAATTTATATCAAAGCTTTACATATATTTAAATTTCAGTCACCTTCGACTTGAAACAAACAGGAAGCATAATAAGTGTAATTTGTGAAAACAGAAGCTTGAACACTTTCATGGTAGAATTATAAAATTAATTTGAGAAAACTTTAAATTTTCAAGGAATTGGGCACAAATAAAGGATTTACGAGGAGCCGGATGTTTAGATAAGATAAAGATGATATGAACTACAATAATAAAGAGTCTTAATGGGGAACGTCTTGGAAACAGGACACTCCGAAATTCTGACGGGTATTAGAGGACTGTATTAAAATTAATAAGCCTCTTATGAAAAATTAGTTTTAAACAAAAGATCTCGAAGTAGATTCACTTATAATCACAAATAAATTGGTCTAAAACGGAAAGAATCTCGATGAATTTCAAATGTCTCGTGTGCGTAATTGTTAGCGTGCGTGTTAGGCACAATGCGTCATATAATGTGATTAACTCAGCAATTTATTTAAAAATGATACTACGTTTATTTACATAACTTGTTATTACAGACTCACTTGTTCTTCTATCTTGATGCCAGTGTTCTTATCCTTCCTGCCTTTGTCAGTGCGCACTGAATCTCAGTGTTGCCTCATCTGTCAATCTTAAAATTACAACTCAACACGACCATCAAAACACTACAGTTATTTTTTTGTGCGTCTTGTCATTCTCTTTACCTTATTATTCCTTTCTCTGTTTCTTCTTCTTTTACTTCCCTCTTTTTACCTTTTCAAAATCATGTATTCTCACTTTAGAATTGCACATAGTGCTATGCTCCCATTTTGTTCACGGTATGGGTTCATTGTTCCTTATTTATCAAAGAAATGTTCCTTACTCAGCACATTCCAGGAAATACTATGGAAAACGTAATAATATTACTAACAAGAAGGTATAAAAATTTAAGAAACTATCCTCCTGAAAAATTATGTGTACTTTCTAGTTTAATTTCACATTGAATTACAGTCTAAATCAATCTGCCGTCCGCACTATCAACACTGGAGGAAATCCTGATAAAGGGATCAATTTGTTTGAAATTGGGTCTACTCTGTTAACTTCGTGACGTAGGAAGACAATAGGCTGCATGCACACTTCGACTGCTTCACGTGATTTTATTTGTGTACTAACATTTGTGTCTTGTTTTGTTAGTCAGTTTTTATAGACAGTTTTGTCTTAGTTAATGATCAATAAATTCCGCCACATATCGGAGCTATGCCATATCATATTGCCACATAAGTTATGAAATTCTTCACCTTGCAAACCAACAAAAATTAAGTAAGATTTTACAAAAAGAAGCATTTTAAATTGCAACTTCTCTCTTCTCTCAGTTTTACTGGGCTCGAGGCCTCTAAATCTGTTGCATCTGTGCCTCGCGTGACACCATTTGGTGCTCAGTCTTCCGCATTGGTTGGTGTCAGGAAATGAGTGCGCATAATTACGTTGATTTTGGATGTGTACGAAAACACGGAAAATAAGCACGACCGCAATCCAAGGGAAATAACGTGAAAAATACGGGAATGCAACCAGAAGGCCGTGGGTACAAGGAGTGAATAGAGAGATGGAGAGAAGAGACGAATCTGAAAGAATTGATAAGAAATGTTAGATCGCCACGTAACCTATGAAGAAAAAATGTGACCAATAACAAGACATCTCTTATATTTGTGACAATATGGCCTGGACGGATACTACTTTATGAATACTGGGATACAGGAGACAAGTAGAAGATAGTAAGGAATGGGGGTGTCTTTGGAGCCTACACAAAAGTAATCTTTTGTACGTTTACGGCAAGTAACATATAGTGATTTTTCTTAGCTCTTTCCGGTACCAATAAATTAATTCAAATTTCCATCTCCGTTCTCTCTGCAGTAACATATCATAACACTGCGCTTTGTTCATCTCTCTACAGTAACATATCCTATCATTGCACTTTGTTCATCTCTCTACAGTAACATCATAACACTGTACTGTGTTCATTTCTCTACAGTAATGTATCATAGTACTGCACTGTGTTCATCTTTCTACATTAATATAACATAGCACTGCACTGTGTTCATCTCGCTGCGGTAATTTATCATAGCACTGCACTGTTCGTCTCTCTGCAGTAATATATCAAAGCACTGCCCTGTTCATCTCTCTGTAGTAACATATCGTAGCACTGCATTGTGTTCATCTCTCTGCAGTAACATAACATACCACTGCACTGTGTTCATCTCTCTGCAGTAACATAACATACCACTGCACTGTGTTCATCTCTCTGCAGTAACATACCATAGCACTGCACTGTGTTCATCTCGCTACAGTAATATATCAAAGCACTGCCCTGTTCATCTCTCTGCAGTAACATATCGTAGCACTGCATTGTGTTCATCTCTCTGCAGTAACATATCATAACACTGCACCGTGTTCATCTCGCTACAGTAGTATATCATAGCTCTGCACTGTTCATCTCTCTACAGTAACATATCATAGCACTGCACTGTGTTCATCTCGCTGCAGTAGCATACCATAGCACTGCACTGTGTTCATCTCGCTGCAGTAATATATCAAAACACTGCCCCGTTCATCTCTCTGCAGTAACATATCGTATCACTGCACTGTGTTCATCTCTCTGCAGTAACATAACATAGCACTGCACCGTTCATCTCTCTGTAGTAACATATCATAGCAACTGCACTGTTCATCTCTCTACAGTAACATATCATAGCGCTGCATTGTGTTCATCTCTCTACAGTAACATATCATAGCACTGCACTATGTTCATCTCTCTGCAGTAACATATCATAACACTGCAATGTGTTCAATTTATGTGCGATCTGGTCAATACGAAATTATCATAATACAGTGTGTCATTTTCCATAATTATAAGTTTATTTCTTATGCCCTGACAGCAAACTAATTAATCGGGTAATTAATAATTGATATGCTACTTAACAGTCAAATAACTGAATGCAGCAGGCACCGTTTGAGTATCCGATCGCCTCACAGATGGACAGTTTCTTAGCCGTCTTTAATGCAAATCGAAATGTCATTCGGCGAACTGTCGAATGCCTCACTATGCTGTATGCAGATCCAGAAGTATACGCCACTTGACACTTTTTATCAGAGACCAATATCATTTTTGTGCCGGATATGCCAATGACTCTTCACACACTTGGAATAAAATGTACCATTTTTTTTCATCTTTTCTTATCCACCATGATTTGATCTCCCCAGTGGGTTTAGTATCAGAAGAAGAGTAAACACTATCAGTGCCTGAGAACAGTGTTCTTATGGGTTATTAGCAGCGAGCAGTGATATTTTCTTACCGGTGGGTAGTCCCGAAACGTCGGTAATAAATTACCACTACTCGCTGCGTAGTAGCCCATAAGAGCGCTGTTGTCATCTACTTCGCGGCGGTACCCTGAAATCGCTGTGTCGGTGCTTCACTGCCTAAGGTTTTCGTTCTAAGGCACACAACAAACCGTGTAATCAGACAACTTTGGCAAAAAGCATACTGTAAACTATAACAGAAAGTAAACAAAATCGAAAAATTACGAAAAATTACTATTAACTTCGTCATGTCTGTCCATCTGTCCGTCCGTTCGTCCGCAATGAGTAACTCGGCTTCCACTGGACGGATTTTCATGAAATTTGGTATTTGAAGATTTTTCGAAAATAAGTTGAGAAATTTCAAGTTTCATTACAATCTGACAAGAAAAATGGGTACTTTACATGAAGACCGATACACATTTTTTTATCATATCTCGCTCAGATCTTCTCAGAATGAGAAATGTTTCAGACAAAAGTTGTAGAGAAAATCGAAACACGCATTTTAGTTCAGTAATTTTTTTTTTCTTCGGAAATGGTGCTTTTATGAGATAATGTGGAAAAATATTGTAGAGCGGAGCAGGCCACAGATGAAAACATGGCACATGCGCATTGCAACCTGGATACCTGAGGCTACAAACACACACTCACAATATGTAATAGTTATTGCTTTTCCACACCAACAGTGGTTGCATGAAGGAGGCTAAAGTTGCGTTATACGTACAGTACATTGCCTGTCTCTTCCTATCTGAAGAAGCTACTTTATTCAATCGCTTGCACTAGTATTAGAAAACACATTACTCTCTCACAAAGTGTGTCGTTCTCTTTGTACGATGCCGACAGCAAACATCATTATTTTCCTAAGAGCATTAAATGACTTGCCGCTGTCACGGAGAATCGGTGCGCTAACGGTGAGGCAGGAAGTACATTTTTAAGCAGTCTGGAATTCAGACGACCGATCCTTAATTGCAACAGTGCCTGTACGCAAGCATAAAACAAATTATGCAAATAAGATATTACAAAATGCCCAATGCAAATAAATAGAGTAGCAGAAGACAGTAATAAATACAAGTAAAGCACTTACAGTGTAGAGGTATATATATATATATATATATATATATACCTCAAACATATTCTATAATTTTATTTTTAGTTCCAAATCCTGCACGAAATCTGATGAACAATTTTAAACTGGTCTCTTAGGCTACCAAATTTCAGACAGCGTCCCGAAACGCCTAGTCCCAAGGAGGTCAAATTGATCGATTCTCTGTTCTAGGTAAAACAGGGTAACTGGAAAAAGACAACGAAAAATGTTAGACAAATCACAAAAATTTTAATTTGTATCGACTGTCGATATTTTGCTGTTAGGTGGCAATATGTATTTTAAATTGCTCAGAATCTCTCAAAATCCTATTTAAAATGCCACAAATATTTGGTTCAGAAAGAGTAAAAATTTCGCCCGGATAAAAATTGTCTAATATAATGCTATATTGGTTTCTATCCTCAACGCCTTTATTTTTCAGAGCGCATGTAAAACATTCAAGACAATAGAAAAAAACAAAATACATAAAAATACACGTAAATTTTTACAAAAACGCTAGTGAATCTAGGGACAGATTGTATGTTAGCGTACTGGAATGCTGGACAGGAGGCTAGAAGCCAATAGACAGACACATACACGTGTATGTTTGTTTGTTTGTTTGTAAAATGTACACCAACAAAATGTAGATATATCAGTATTTAACCAAATTGATGCACAAAATTTGTTTCACGATAAATTTATTTCATGCCTCTACATTTGCTCGAAACATGTAGAGGCATGAAATAAAACTAATTGTGAAACAAATTTTGTGCATCAATTTGGTTAAATACATATATATATATATATATATATATATATATACTGCGATACATGGTCAGCAAAACGTAAAAAAATGTAGCTTTACTAAATTAGTATTATAATTTTTAATTTTTTTGATGTCTTCTACATGTTTCGAATCCGAGGGCTCATCTTCAAGAAGACGGTTGTACTGATGCATGTACAACATACTTTAACATACGCGTATATACAACCGTCTTCCTGAAGATGAACCCTCGCTTTCGAAACATATAGAAGACATCCAAAGATTAAAAAAAAAGATATATTAAATTTTAAAATGTACATATTGTTGGTTAATATCGTATAATTATATTACAATGTACCTACAATAAACATAAAATTTATTTATATATTGTGTATGTGTAACCACATATCACTCGTCAAGATGTTCATGGCCAGGAAAAAAACATTTTTCTTTAAAATTAATTTCTTCATTTCTTCGAAATTGCGATGATATCTGAATGGTCTCTTTTCTTGGTAGCTTATTACTACTGGAGACACACACACACACACACACCACACACACACACACGTACACACACACACACAC
>Ga0131853_10024365_pt1 | contig 10922 bp, 9 predicted proteins | sample TergutLab28metaG_FD_92764 | JGI IMG/M metagenome (GOLD analysis project Ga0131853, IMG submission 92764) | Labiotermes labralis P1 segment gut microbial communities from Petit-Saut dam, French Guiana - Lab288 P1 (version 2) (version 2) | ecosystem: Host-associated > Arthropoda: Insects >...
AACCCCATTTCGGCGTATTTTCGGTGCTTTTTCCGCCATACGTCGTCAGCGTCAAACTTGCGAACCACTGCGGGTTCGCGGCGTTTGCCACTTCCTAGTCTGGCGAAAAAATCACTCGAAAATTCGCCGAAAGCGGGTTTTCAAACACGCCCTAGGAGTTTGCCATGAAATTATTACTGATGCTGTTGATGATGCTTGTGGTGCCGGCGGGCTGTGCGCGTTACACCGCGCCGGCGGGCTATCCCGCGCTTGCCACGCCCTATGTGGGGAACGCGCCGGCCGTTTCGAGGATCGTCCTCTCACTGCCGCCCCCGGGGGATGGCTGGCGGCAGCAATTCATCTCCATTGACAGCGAAGCGTACAGCCTTACCGTGTACTACGAACCTTTAGCGGCGGATACCGTTCCGCAGACGCCGGATCTGCCGGCCGACACCTTCGAGGCGCACGCGGCCTTACTCTTCGAGCTTATCGGCAACCTTGCAGAAGTAACCTTCGCAAAACGTCAAACACCGAGCGACGGCATTCTTGACACCGAAGCCTACAAACATCTCTGGATCGCAACCCGAAATTAAGGTCTGCAAACACACTTCCGGCCCGGCATACACTATATAGTGAATTAAGTTGAAAATCGGCTTCTGTCTGCGTCCGAAACGCGCTTGAAACCGCGCGTTCCGGACTTGACACAAGACCGTTTTCAACTAAATTCACTACTGTATGCCGGTTTTTGTATCTCTTCTTGTACGGCTGGGCGCGAAATAGGGCTGGAAATTTGTTGCGCAATGTGCTATGATACGGACAGTGAGTTTTGTGCAAACTAGATAATTACATATAGGATCAGGAGTGTAAATATGTTCAATTTAAGGGAATTTTTGGAATCGACAGGACAGCCTGCTTGGAGTCAACTGCAAAACTATACAATCAACCATACCCTGCCGGCTGTGCTGATCACCGGCATCCTGTTTTCGGCCGGCGAATTCGCCGTTGCCGAAGCAAGCGACCGCGCTATACCCGTACACGCCGCCCTGTACGCGGAGCATGTCGAATATGCTTACTATGTAGAACATGTTGAGTATGCCGAGTATGCTCCGCAAGGCGAGGACGAACCGGAAACCGCCTACGGCTACGCCGAAGCGCAGGCCCACGAATATTATTACGCCGAGGCCAAACCTGTCGCCGCCTACACCCCGTCGCAGCCCGTTCCGCACAGGGTCATGTACCTCACCTTCGACGACGGCCCGACGCGCACCGTCACCCCGCTGATACTGGACATCCTGGCGGAGCGCGACATCCGCGCCACCTTCTTCGTGGTCGGCCGCAATGTCCGCGCAAACCCGGAAATAATGCAGCGCATTGTAGACGAAGGCCACACCGTCGCCGTACACAGCTACAGCCACGACTACGCGGAGATCTACGCCTCTCTCGAAGCCTTCGTACATGACTTCACCGTAACGCGCTCGATCATCGCCGAGTTCACGGGATACTACTCGGACCTCTACCGCTTCCCGGGCGGTTCTGTCACACGGTTTAACGCAAATGTGCGCGACGACGCCATAGACTTTCTGGAGAGCATCGGCGTGGTCTACTTCGATTGGAACGCAAGCATCGACGACAGCATCGACAACAGGCGCACCGCCAAACAGCTGCTGGAGCGCGGCCTGGAGACCGCACGCGGCGACAGCGTGATAATGCTGGCACACGACACCCGCATGGTTACGGCCGAGATGATGGCCGAGATGATAGACATTTTCGCCAAGGACTTCGTGTTCGACGTGCTGACGACCGACGTCACGCCCGCCCAGATGCCCAGACGTTAAATTTTAAGTTTCGTCGCGCAAAAGTATTGACAAACACCGGAGTATTGTGTTAATATGTGCTTAATAATTACGTAATAATTGAGCAGTGAAACGTGGTCGGTACAGCGTTTGGCTTGGGGGTATATATGAAGTTTTTCGGAAAGCGTTTTAAAGCTTCATGCAGGTTTGCCGCGCTTAGCGCAGTGTTTTCGGCACTGTTGAGCGTAAGCGTTGCAGCCTTGGAACAGGGTTTTATCAACGCAGAGGCCGGCGCGCCCCTGCGTATGGGGCCGCACTACCGGGCGCAGGTTCTTGGCCGTGCGCAGGAACATCAGGCCGTGAGCATACATTCGCGGCACGGTGATTACTACATGGTTCACTCCGGCGACCTCACATATGTGTTCGTGCTTACCCGCTTCGTCACCTATGGCAATGCGCCCGGCACGGCGCATACTCCGCCCGACACCGCGTCAAGCACAACACCGGATGAAGCATCTAACGCGGAGCTTGCGTCCTACGGACAAGCCGTGGCAGTCATCCCGAACATAAACATCCGCTCCGGCAACTCGTCGTCCTCCAACATCCTCGGCACGGCAAGCGTTGGCGACACGTTCACGATACTTGCCCGCGTCGGCGATTGGTACAGGATTTCCTACAACTCGCAAACCGCCTACATATTCAGCGAATTCCTGTCCACAACAGCATACGTTCCCGAAGCTCCGCAGGTCGCCGCTCCGCTTCCGCTGTTGGCCGACCCTGTGCCAGCTGCGGACACAGACACAATCCCGCTGGACTTCGCGGCTCTGTTCGCCTCGCTGAACATTGCCGATGACATTGCCGATGACATTGCCAATGACGTTTCCAATGAAGAGGACGAGCCTTCCGCCGAACAGCCGATATCGCTTCCTCCGCAGGAGGTCACGCCGCCAGCTACACTTGACGAAGCTTCTCCGGACGGCGCGCTGGATCTGTCGGATCTTATCTTCAGCATACTGAACCAGGACGCCGGGGGAGCCGCCGCCGGCGCGGGAACCGAGCAGGTACAAGCATCCGTCTCACACGCCGTCGTCAGCTCCGCCACGGGGCTGAACCTCCGCACGGCAAGCTCCACGGAGGCCGAAGTTATCAAGATCCTGCATCCGTGGCAGACGCTGAACGTCTATGAAGTGCTGTACGAATGGGTTCGCGTGTCTACTCTGGACGGTGCCGCGGGTTACGTCAGCTATGAGTTCGTCACCATACGCGCGGGCAGCCGCACCGCTCCGCCGGAGCATAACGCAGAACGCGCGCAGGAAATCATAGATTTTGCCAGACAGTTTATCGGCACGCCCTATGCCTTTGGCGGCACGAACCTTATGTCGGGTGTAGACTGTTCGGGCTTTGTGTTCAGCGTGATGAACGAGTTTGACATCAACCTTGGGCGCAGCTCCCGCGACATGATCAACAACGGCATACCCATCGACCGCGAGGACATCGCCCCGGGGGATCTGCTCTTCTTCAGCGCAAACGGCACCGTGGTTACGCATGTCGCGCTGTACATCGGCAGCGACCAGTTCATCCACTCCACCGACACCAGAGGCCTGGGAGTTTCCTTCGCCAGCCTCACCAGCGACCACAGCCAAAGAACCTACTTCGGCGCACGCCGTGTAATACTTGACTAATCACATCAACAACAGCCGCCGTGTTTTTCGACACCGGCGGCTGTTTCCATTCGCAAACATCTCCAAAAATATCTTTACCAATCCGCTCGACTATGCTATACTGTGTAAAGTTCATGATTTGACGACGAAGGAATGATGCTATGAACACCAATTTACGCACAGGCCTTACATTTGACGACGTATTGCTGGTGCCGGCTCTTAGTGAAATTTCGCCGCAGGACGTATCGCTGACCATCAAGCTTACAAAGAATATAACCATGGCAACCCCACTGATGAGCGCGGGAATGGACACCGTTACGGAATCGAAGATGGCCATTGCCCTTGCACGCCAAGGCGGAATCGGCGTTATTCATAAAAACATGTCTGTCGAGCAGCAGGCAACGGAAGTAGACAAGGTTAAGCGTTCCGAACATGGTGTTATCACCGACCCGTTCTCGCTGTCGCAGAACAACTATGTTTACGAGGCCAACAACCTTATGGCGAAGTACCGCATATCCGGCGTACCCATCACGGAGAACGGCAAGCTGATAGGCATTATCACCAACCGGGACCTTCGCTTCGAGACGAACCACAACAAGAAGATCTATGAAGTGATGACCAAGGACGGCCTGATCACCACCCACGAGGGAACCTCCATCGACGAAGCCAAGGCCATACTCACGAAGCACAAGATCGAGAAACTGCCCATTGTGGACGAAAAGATGCGTCTGAAAGGGCTTATCACCATCAAGGATATCGAGAAGCAGATACGCTATCCGCTTTCGGCAAAGGACGCAAACGGCCGCTTGCTTGTCGCGGCCGCAATCGGCTATACGGACAATTTCTTGGAGCGCGCCGCAGAGCTTCTGAAGGTAAAGGTGGACGTGCTGGTGGTGGACGCTATCCACGCGCACCACTCATCGGCCATTGCCGCCGTGCGCGCGCTTAAAGCGCAGTTTGGCGACACCCCGGTTGTCGCGGGGAATGTGGCCACGGCACGCGCTACACAGGATCTGATAGACGCCGGCGCGGACTGCGTGAAGGTCGGCCTGGGTTCTGTGTCCAACAGCACTACGCGGGTTGTGGCGGGCGTTGGCGTGCCGCAGATAACCGCCGTGCATGACGCATACTCCGTGGCCGGCCCTCTCGGCATACCCATCATATCCGACGGCGGCATACGCTTCTCCGGCGACATCACCAAGGCCTTGGCCGCCGGCGCAAGCGTCGTCATGATGGGCAGCATGTTTGCCGGCTGCGACGAAAGCCCCGGGCGCATAGAGCTGTACCAGGGGCGTAAGTATAAGTTATACCGCGGAATGGAAGCTCTTCGCGCCGAGGCAAACACCTACGCAAACCACGAGGATCCGCCGCGCCTGCCCATTCCCGAAGGTGTCGAGGGGCGCATATCGGCGAAGGGGCCTCTGGCCGATACGGTGTACCAGCTGATGGGCGGTCTGCGCTCCGGGCTGGCCTATCTTGGCTGTTCCGGCATCGACGAACTGCGCGAACACGCCGAGTTCATCCGCATAACCCCCGCCGGCCTGCGCGAAGGCCACCCCTTCGACATCCAGATCAGCAAGGAAGCGCCGAACTACAGCATGTTTTAGGTTCTAGCTAAAGTAGTAATAATCCCAGGCCTTGCCCTGCCCCACGGTTTGCGGGTAGAACCCACTGCCCACGCCGTCCTCGCTTTCGAGTGTTATGGCGAGCCTCACAGGTTCGCCTTTTTTGTGCTTGCTGCCGGGAAGGCCCGCCATTTCCGCGGATACGGCATGTCCGCGCACTATCATTAGGAAGTCCTTGCGGCTCGTCGTCATAAATTCGCCCAGGGTCATGGTCTGCGTGTCCTTGTCGCGGCGGGCGCGCTTGCCCCTGCCCGTGCTTGGCGCAACTTCCGTGAAGCGGTTGATGTCATCAGAGTTTTGGAAGCTGTAGGTTTCCGCATAATGTTCGAAGAACTCGAACACAATGAAGGACGCGAACATGTCAAGTGTCATGTCGCCGGAGACTGCCACACGCTTCCAGAACTTCGGCGCGGCGGCGGGCTTTATCATCAGCTTGTACATCGGCACGTGCTTGCCATGCTCGTCCTCCTGCTGCTGCAGGAACTCCGCCTCTGAAAGATCGTCCAGATTCGATATCAGCTCCAGCAGCTGGTCAAGCGAAGGTGTTGCAGGCAGCTTCATCATTGCGGCCGTAGAAAGCTTGAAGAACTGGAGGCCAAGCACTGTCGGCGAAAAAAACGTACACGGCGAGAACAGCGGGATCTCGATGTCGTGCTGCGCCTCTACCGCATCGCGCACAAACGCCATGTCGCGCTCCATGTTGCAGCCGCTGATGTTTATGGGGTTTATGAAGCGCAGATAGGTGCCGAACACCGTGATCATGTGTATGGAAATTATGGTGCCCAGCGCAAAGGTGCCCGATATTATGTCTTGAAGCTCGTCGGGAACGGGTTTGCTAAGGTCGATCTGCGTTACGCTGTCGAAGTCCAGTCCGACCTCGGTGTAGATGTACCGGAATATTTCGTCGAAGGACGTGGGCTTGCAGAGCATGTCGTAGACATGACCAGGGGTTATGATGCCCGACGTGGGCAGGAAGCTGTCGATAGCGTCCGCCGCCATGAAGATCGACATATCCGCTATCTCGCCGAAGAGCTTCCTTCGCTCCGCCTTGCTTGCCGTGCCTTCCGCTATCTTGAAGCCCCGCGGCGTCAGCTGGATCTTGTTGGAGTACAGAGACGGCATCCTTGCGATCAAGCCCATTTCGTCGGCCAGGCGCAGGAGGTATAGGATGTAGAACGGGTCCTGCAGGCTTAGCTTGCCCATCAGTTCCTCTTCCGCGCGGTCGTCAACATAACCGCTCACCCGCTCCCCTCTGAAACAGCTTGCCATGTTTACATTGTCCACAAGATCGAAACTTGGCGACAGGCAGGAGAGCATCACAGCCAGATCCTGCGTCACGGGGTGGGCGTCACGGGTATAGGAAACTTCGCGGAACTCAAATTTTTCGAACCGCTTGAAGCTTTTTATCGTCGGAATGGTTGTCGTGAAGGTTTTTTTGTGGTATCCTTTTGTTATGAGCCAGATGATGTTGTTTGGCGTGAGGTATGTGCTGTCGATTATCGCGCCGGACTGCCACCTGCGGTAGAACGAGAAAAAATATTTCAGCAGGCCGCGCTTGCCCCTTGCTCCAAGCCCGGTATACGCCTGCTTGAACTCCTGCTCGTAAATATCGGTTACAACACGTAACATATCGGTATAATCCATTTCAGGCTCGCTTTCGTGAAGAAGATGTTTTCGACAATCTACTATATTGTACCGGACTGCCCGGCCTATTACAAGGACGAATTAGAAAAAGGGGATCATATGTCACTACACCATGTGAAGCCGACAATTATTACCGAGACGAATATAAAGATGCCGCGCATGTTCAAGGTGATCATGCACAACGACAACATCACCGAGATGGACTTTGTTGTGGAAGTCCTTATGGACGTGTTTCGGAAGACGCGCGAATCCGCGGAGGTCACCATGCTCGAGATCCACAACAACGGCCACGGTGTCGCCGGCATCTACACCTATGACATCGCGGTGTCGAAGAAGCTGCAGACGGACAGGCTGGCCGGCACCCGCGGCTTCCCCCTGCGCCTCTCGCTGGACGCGGCAAAGGAGTGAACCCATGAAGCTTGAGAACATCTGCAACCAGATATACGTCGTCGCGCTGAACGAAGCGCGTATACAGGGGCATGAGTATATTACGCCGGAACACTTCCTCTATGCCTCGCTTATGTTCGACCACGGCAAGGAGCTTGTGGGCAAGAGCGGCGGCGACATCGCGGCCATCCAGGGCGAACTTCTCGAGTTCTTCCGCACGCGTATGCCGCTGAAATCCGGGGACAACCCAACGGACTCCTTCGAGTTCGTGAAAATGTTTGAGCTGGCCACGGCGCAGGCGCGCGGCCTTGGCTCCGGCCTTGTGCATCTGGGCAACATACTTGCGGCGATACTGAATCTGCCCGAGTCCTTTGCGTCCTACTACATGCAGAAGAACGGCGTAAGCCGCCTGGCCGTAATCGGCCACGCGTCGAAGCCCCATGTAACGCAGGGACCTACGCAGAGCGAACCGCGCGGCGTAGGCAACGCCGACAACAAACCCGCCGACGAAAACGTGCTGGAGAAATACACCACCAACATGGTGGCCAAGGCCGCAAACGGCGAGTATGACCCGCTGATCGCCCGCGACGGCGCGTTGTCCCGCACGATACAGGTGCTTAGCCGCCGGCTGAAGAACAACCCGATACACGTGGGCGAACCCGGCGTCGGCAAGACGGCGATCGTAGAAGGCTTGGCGGCGCGTATCGCCGCGGACGACGTTCCCGGCAGCTTGAGGGGCAGCCGGATCTTCTACGTAGACATGGGCACCCTGCTGGCCGGCACCAAGTACCGCGGAGACTTCGAAGAGCGGCTGATCAAGGTCGTGGAAGCCATCGCCTGCCACGAATCGCCCATCATCTACATCGACGAGATCCACACCGTGGTCGGCGCGGGTTCTGTCGGCTCCGGCGCGCTGGACGCGGGAAGCATACTCAAGCCGTACCTCACCAAGGGGCATATACGCTTCATCGGCTCCACCACGTATGAGGAATACAAGAAATACTTCGAGAAAGACCGCGCCCTGTCCCGCCGCTTCCAGAAGATCGACATTACAGAGCCGAGCCTTGACGAAAGCTTCGAGATCCTGAGCGGCTTGCGCAAGAAGTACGAGGGCTTCCACGGCGTGGCGTATTCCGACGAAATTCTGCGGCTGGTGTGCGAGCTGTCCGCGCGCTACATGCCGGACAGGTTCATGCCCGACAAGGCCATCGACGTAATGGACGAAACCGGGGCGCACATCCGCATTACACGCACCGACGGCGAAGTCACGAAGGTTCTTGCCGAGGATATCGAGCGCACAGTCGCGCTTATGGCGCGTATCCCCGAGAAGTCTGTCAGCGGCACCGAGGCCGACAAGCTGATGTATCTCGAGGAAAACATCAAGAAGGAGCTGTTCGGCCAGGACGGCGCGGTGACATCCGTTGTGTCCGCCATAAAGGCCAGCCGAAGCGGGCTGAACGACAGCGAAAAGTGCGTGGCAAGCCTGCTCTTCGTGGGGCCGACGGGCGTGGGCAAGACCGAGATCGCCAAGCTCTTGGCGAAGAACCTTGGGCTGAAACTGCTGCGCTACGACATGAGCGAGTATCAGGAGAAACATTCCGTGGCGCGGCTGATCGGCTCTCCGCCGGGTTATGTCGGATACGAAGAGGGCGGCCTGCTTACGGAGGCCATCCGCAAAAGCCCCCACGCCGTGCTGCTGCTGGACGAGATCGAAAAGGCGCACCCCGACATCTTCAACGTGCTGCTGCAGATAATGGACTATGGCGCGCTGACCGACAATTCGGGCAAGAAGGCGGACTTCCGCAACATCGTGCTGATCATGACGTCCAACGCCGGGGCGAAGGAGCTTGGGCGGCGTATCATCGGCTACGGCGGGTTGTCCGGCGGCCGCGAGGCTATCGACAAGGCCGTGGAGCGTTTATTCAGCCCGGAGTTCCGCAACCGGCTTGACGGCGTAATACAGTTTAACAAGGTGGATACACACATGGCGGAGCTTATCGCGGCAAAGGCTGTGGGGAAGCTGGGCGAAAGGCTGGGCGAGAAGAATGTGTCCATCACGCTTAGCGACGCGGCTCTGCGTTATGTCGCCGAACACGGATTCTCCGAGGAATACGGCGCGCGGGAGATCATCCGCACAGTCGAGCGCGAGATCAAGACCCCGCTGATCGACAAGGTGCTGTTCGGCAGTTTGCAGGGCGGCGGCAAGGTGTTTGTGGACTACAAGGACGGCAAGCTCGTGATATCATCGCGCAAGGCCTATGCCAAGCGCGGAAAGGCGGAGGAAAAGCTATAGATACGGTATCTTTGCGGCGGTGCGAAACATATGATGAAGGTGAGGTACTGCGCGCGGTGACGGCCGCTCTGGATGATCTGGGCGGAATCAGCGCGTTTGTGAAACCCGGCGAGAAGGTTCTGCTCAAGGCAAACCTGCTGATGGAGAAACGGCCGGAGGACGCGACTCTGACACACCCGGCCGTACTCAAGGCCATGATCGAGATTCTGACGGCCAACGGCAACCCTGTGACCATCGGCGACAGCCCCGGCGGCCCCTTCAACGACTCCATGCTGTCGCGGATCTACCGCACAGGCGGTTATGCCGCGCTTGCGGATCAAACCGGCGCCGCGTTAAACCGCAACTACGCATCATGCAGCCGCGAGAACCCGCGCGGTCTGCTGCTGAAACGGCTGACAATGACGGACATGCTGAACGACCACGACAAGGTAATCAGCGTATCGAAGCTGAAAACCCACGGCATGATGACCTATACGGGCGCGGTGAAGAACCTGTTCGGCACGATACCCGGCATCATGAAGGCCGAGTACCACCTGAACATGCCGGAATACGACAACTTTGCCGACGCGCTCATCGACATATGTCTGGCGGCGAACCCCGTGCTGTCGGTGATGGACGGCATCGTGGGCATGGAGGGGCATGGGCCTTCCGCGGGGGAGCCGCGTAGCCTGGGCGTACTGCTGGCCGGCGCAAACCCCTTCGCGCTGGACCGCATAGCCTGCGAGATCATCTCCCTGCCTCCGGAGAAGGTACCCACCCTGCGCCGTGCCATCGCGCGGGAGCTGTCCGGCGCGGATCTGCCGGACATCACCACCCTTGGCGATGCCCCGCAGAGCTTCAAGGTGAGCGACTTCGCCATACCCAAGCCGAGCCGGATCAATCCGTCCAAGTCACTTCCGCCATTTATCCAGAAGGCCATGAGTCGCGTGCTGCAGCCGCGGCCGCACTTCCTGCACGACAAGTGCGTGGGCTGCGGCGTGTGCGGTGAAAGCTGCCCCGTGAAGGTCATCAGCTTCCCCGAAAAGCGCAAGCCCAAGGCGGATCTGGACGGTTGCATAAGATGCTACTGCTGTCAGGAGCTTTGCCCCGTCAAGGCCGTGGTTATCAAACGCCCCCTGCTGATGAAGCTGTTTGTCGAAAACGCGTTCAGCAGCCTCACCGGCGCGATCATCAAAAAAATTCAGTACAGGAAGAGGACATAACGCATGACATCAATTATGATTCATCTTGACTCCGTAGAGAAGGTCAAGAGCTTTGTGAACATCATCTCCGTCTTTGACGGCGAGTACGACCTTGGTTCCGACAGATATGTGGTTGACGCAAAGTCCATCATGGGCATATTCAGCCTGGACCTTAGCAAGCCGCTTAGGCTCGACATTCACGACGAGCGGGAGCTTGAGAAGGTACAGCAAAAGCTTGCCGAGTTCGCCATTACAAATTCCTAGGGCGTGTTTGAAAACCCGCTTCCGGCGGATTTTCGAGTGATTTTTTCGCTAGACTAGGAAGTGGCAAACGCCGCGAACCCTTGTGGTTCGCAAGT
>Ga0131853_10024366_pt1 | contig 10922 bp, 1 predicted proteins | sample TergutLab28metaG_FD_92764 | JGI IMG/M metagenome (GOLD analysis project Ga0131853, IMG submission 92764) | Labiotermes labralis P1 segment gut microbial communities from Petit-Saut dam, French Guiana - Lab288 P1 (version 2) (version 2) | ecosystem: Host-associated > Arthropoda: Insects >...
AGGTGGGATGTGGTTATATGGACTGGATTGGGCTGGCCCAGGATAGAGACAGGTGGCGGACGCTTGTGAGTGCGGTAATGAACCTTCGGGTTCCGTGAAATGCGGGGAATTTCTTGACTAGCTTCAAACCACTTAGCTTCTCAAGAAGGACTCTGCACCATGGAGTAAGTATATATATATATATATATATATATATATATTAGGGGTGCAACAGCGAGGCTTGCAAGCCGCATTAGACTGGCGCATGTCACTGACGGGGCTCGAACAAATGGCCTTTAAAACATGATAATATAAAGTTTTCGTTAATAACAATCTATAACAGACCACTAGCACATATAGTGGATTCCCTAACAAGAAAGAGTTCCTTATGTCGCTAACAGATAGCTCTAGCTGCGTCCTCCCAGGCAGTGAGCAGTGTTGTTACCGGTCGTTTGACTTGAATGAAGGTATGGCTCTTTCCTCAGTTTATTGCCAAAATGGGTTTCCCGAAGCCTGTCTGGTTTGCAACCCATTGTATATATTGTAAACGCATTCGCCTGCAAACCCCGATTTATATCGCATCGCCGGGCCGTGAGATTCTTGTACGCTATTACAATGACTTAACTGGGCCACTTAAAAGTGGACATCACGCAGAATATACAAAGGCGATCAATTCCAACAGTTCATTTCCTTTCGTCCCTAAAGATAAACTTGTAGGTAGGTTTCAATTCATGTATCTGACAGTCATCTTCAGAACGGAAAAGAAAAGTACGAATTTTAAAAACTGATTACGCTTTAAGCAACCTTCATCTCGAATAAAGCAGAAATGTTTCTTTCGCCTTCATAACTAAGTTCAACGTCGCTTTACCTGACAGATCGACAATGACATAACATCTTGTAAAATACGAAAACTTTTACACAAGCACACGCACACGCGCACGCACACACACACACGCACACACACACGCACACACACACGCACACACACACGCACGCACGTACACACACACACACCAGAAAAGAGCCAGCAAGACAGAAGAATTACCGATCTCAAGAATTAATAAATATACAAAAACATTCCCTCATTATAGGGACGCTTAAAATGGAGTATAAAATCGTCCCAATTCCTGCTTTACTTGATGAAAGTTTACCGTCGGCGTTAGGGAATTCATAACGCTTTTATGGCGGAGAATTCAGGAGCATAATAAGAAGTCTCATCTTATCTTTATTAATGAAATTTCCTTGAAACTGAGTTACAAGTTTATAGAGCAATACGACGCACTGAACACAAGGAAGGCATTCCATACAACACCAACTTACTCACCAAAATCGTGATGGAAGCAAAAATTCATGGGGATGAAGTTTACTTACCTGCAAAGAAAAAGAGAAACAAAGAATTAGACTACAAACACATAAGCCGTGATTTTGTTAAAATATAAATTCTCCACATAGAAAAATATATGCTCCGAACACTATTCCTTTATTTCTGTAAAACAGTTTTCTTAGTACAACTTTTCTTACGGTCGATATCACAATTGCTTTTCATTGTGTAATGAAACACAGCCCCTTTCAACTCGCAATTGGAGGTACGTGGATACATATGGAATTTTCAGTTTCTAGCACTAACTGCTTTCATATGCAGGTGCTATCATCAAAAATACTTTTATAATTTAAGAAAATATCATAAAAACGGAACCACAAAAGTCGCAGAAATTTAATTTTTAACTTGTCTTCTTCTAGATTCTGCTTGTGTGTCCAATACCACAATAATAACAGCGTTAACCTAGGTCTATTATGTTTCAGCAAGTCCAGGGATGCGAATATAGGAGATCTAACATCTTACGAAACGTTTTTTAGTTAAACCAGCTAAACACAATCGTAATTAAAATATCTTCATGACTTAAATCTTTCCAAACTATAATTGGTGGACCCATTAGCCCATATCAATTTAGCAGCTGAAATAGGAAGGGTTATTTAGGTGGAAAATTAATAGACTTGAGGTTTCTTTTACATATTTTTTAAAAGTCAATTCACTTCCAGCAAATAAGACAACGCGCTAAGGACCAATTACTGGCGTTGCCCAATCTGTCATGCTTTATGGTATTAAATTTCTTATTCTATTTTCAGAAGTTCTGCAAGACGACAGAGAAGTGCCCAAAACAGTTGCATCATTTTAGCAAAACCTCATCTCAAATGTGGGTCACGTGGTTGCAAAGTTGGATGAGGTATTTTGTTACAAGCCGGAAGGTTGCGGGTTCGATTCCAAGTGATGTCATTGGAATTTTTCATTGCCATAATGCTTACAGCCGCATTTTGACTCTGATTTCGCATCAACCGCAAACAAAAATGAGTGAAAGAAATATTTCACGGGGGGGGGGGGGGGCGTAGGGTTGAAAACCTTACCTACCACCTTCATGTGTCTCTCTCTACCTCCTGGAGCCAAAATGGCCTGTCCAGGCCTCTATTTGGATTGCTTCGCTTTTACATTTGTTTCACTTGCGTTGCCACTATCCACTTTCTTCGTTTACGTAAAGTCAGCACTTCAAATCTTTGAAATAAAAACACTGACACGAACGATGATGCCTGGGCTGAAAATTATGTGAGCATTCTTGGGTATCGTACAAGGAGAGTCGAATCTAATGCACGGGGTTTTCCCAAGATGCGTAAAATACAAGCCTGTAAAATTCTCGTTACCCGAATGTAGAACTTAGAATCTCGGACGTCCTCTGTACATATTATGATGTAGTCATATTTCAGTACTTTTTGGTATTCTAGTTTATGACACCGTGTAATTCCATCATAGCCCAGACTACCATATATCAAAACTCCAACGCCACAAGAACTTCAAATTTCACGTAGACGTATTACTTAGACAGGCTTTTACAGGCGGAATTACTATACGGCCATCACAACTTGAGTTAACATAAAAAGAGGAAGAAAAATTAAGTACAGAAAGCACTGTTATGTTGCTTTTTGTTCCAAGAGAGGGACGCTTAACTCCAAAAAAGATAAGAGTGGAAGACTGAGCAAGTGAAGCAGTGGTCTGCCCGAGTGTTAAGTGACACTGAATTATTAATTCATATACTCTAGGCTTGTCTTGTCATTGATTTTCCTGAGTGCTAACACCAACAGCTCTTGCTCAGCACAGAGGGTATAGCATACAACATATTCTGAAGCGTCTGTGCTAACACGAAATCCAAGAGACGAAGTATTATGGTTTAAACTCCAGCACAATTTCTATATCAAAATTCTAAAGAAATGCTGTGTTTACAATTCGACAACATTTTTGTCTAGATTGCAAGTCCAAAAATTTCGCAAAGCATTAGAAGAGAACATATTAACTTGAATAATCGTGAATACTGGTGCAACCAGGTTAATAATACGTAGTTCACACACCAACAAATGCACAATTATTAACTTGGTTAAAAGTTTTAATTTACATTAAAATACACAATAATATCGCTCCTACATGTTTCGGTCTCCAATGACCATCATCAGGGAGCTTTATCTATACCTGACTAAAGTTATATTTATGTTAAAACACTCGGTAAAATTACGTCGTTATATATATTGGTGATGCGGCAGAATGTCGTAGAGCGGCATGTGTGTTGTGTGCTGTGTATTTTAATGTAAATTAAAACTTTTAACCAAGTTAATTCATTGGGCATTTGTTTGTGTGTGAACTACGTAGAATTCAAAATGCACGGTGCAACGATGAAAATTATAAATAATGATACGGGGTTGCGGCCAATGAGAATTATGAAAAAGAACAAAGTAAGGAGACAAATGCTGAATTGAAAGGCATTTTTAAAGAGAACAAAGCTGCGACTCTTAGGGGCATGAAGCATAAACTGGTGCAAATAATACCCTAGAAAACTCCTAAAAATTCATTACACCCGACGGAAGGATTAAATCCGCAGCCTTCCGAGTGCACATCAGGCTCCATCATTATATATTTCGGCTAATTAGCAATCGAAACGTTTATTCTCAGAAATGAGGCTTGTAATAAAATACGCTTAGTAATATATGGTGTCAATAATATTAGCCACAGGTGAACGATACAACATAACGTTATTAACAAACAGAACATGCGTTCAACCATTCGCAACTTGGTTTTCTTCCCCCAGACTTATTATGCCTGAAGTTTGGTCTTCTCGCTGCATATTTAGATAATATCTACATGTGTCGTAATCTTACCTGCAAATGTGGTTTATCGTTTCATATTTCTGTCTAAGCGAAGATTTTAACCTCTGTCACCGTACTATAGCACTTCTAACCGCTTAATGCACATCGCCTAATTAATGACGCAGACTTCACAGTTTAGATATTTAAGTACATAATTTACTATACAAGCACACACATACACACACACGTATGCATATAGGTACAGTTGTCTCTGTGTTTAATCGCATGGGCGAGAGGATGTGAATGGTCTTCAAAGGCGCGTTCGCAAAATTGCAAAGAGCGACAAACCCGTTAGCTTCCGTCATGTCTGACTGTCCGTCTGTCCGTCTGTCCGTCCGCATGGAACAACTCGGCACTTACTGGACGGATTTTCACAAAATTTGATATTTGAGTATTCATAGAAATTTTGTTGAAAAGGTCTGATAAGAATAACGAGTACTGTATATGAAGACCAATAAACATTTATAAGAAAATCTCATTGAATTCTTCTTAGAACGAGAAATACTCCAGAAACAAGTTATAGAAAAAAAAAACAAAATACGCGTTTTATATTCAATAACTTTCTAGTGGACCCTTTATATCGAGCTATTCTCAGTCACTGGGTACCGCAGAAACACTCAGCTTGTTAAGATATGCGCCTGAGAACAGATCGCGTCCATGGATAGTAAGAGAAAAGCAGCTACAGAAAAATTAAAACCCACAAGACTAAAAATGTGATGTCTGAAACGCATCACAAATTAAGACCATAAAAAAACCTTAAAACAGTTTTAATCTCAGACAGATCAGACCACAGACACAACACAAAGAATCAGAACAAACGATGGGCAAAAATCCAAAAAACGTAGATTGCGCAAAGGACCATACACCATCGTCAAACCACTATAGTGTTGAAAGTGACTGTGCTGGAATGAAATGACACGAAATATGTCAGTCAGAACAATTGATATAGTGGCCGGGTTTCGAGCCTGGTACATTCTGAATACAAAGCAGAAATTTATGACAAGAATGAGAGTCCGACGAAGAGTATTTTTTAACAACAAACACTTCTCTTAGACAGCACTTTAGAAGGGTCCGCGTACGAATATTTTAAAACCGGATACTACTGTACTCTGCGGGAAGGCTTAGATTTACTGTGTCTCTGGACTTGGTTCGTCTTGTGTTCGAACAAGAACAGTTGAAGTAACACAGGCTGCCTAATAATCAATAATATTTCTTTCTGTCAGACTTTACTCAGTGTGTCACACCCCACTCTATCATGTGCTGACGCGGAAAAATCCAGATCCCGAAACGTCGTATTCTTCTTGAACACGAGAAGAAGGAAAAATTTTATATACCTTTCGGTAGCGATACTACGTGTAACAGAGCTCTCTGGAAAAGTGTTCATGGCTTAGTTGCCAATGGCACACGAGTTACGGCAAATAAATTTTCACGATTACCTAGAAGAGACCGAGTTATACTTAATAACACTGCAAAACCTTTTAAAAGGTCTAAGACCTCTCGTCTAATACGAAACTGGTGGAAAATAATGACCTTGACAGAATGACCTACATGAATCTTAAAAAATTCATGTTGCTTCTTGTTAGAGGAAATGCTTTTTTTTTTTAAATTTATTTAAATCAGCGATCAGTATACAATCTTATCCTATGAGCTAATGTGCGGACTGAAGGAAAGCTTTGCAATCCTCAGGGTGGTGGTGAGAGGTCGCGCCCAGCGGCTTGACCTCGGCTATCTAAAGTAGATCAGAGGGCCGAGTTCGCTTTAGTCTTCTGGTTTGGTTGGCATCCAGGAGCTGTTGTAATGTGGAGTTTGGATGAGTGACTAGTTTCCAGTGATGTCTGGCGTATCTGTCTGTTATGACGTCACGGACGAACGGGATCTTCAGGCCATCGTGTAGGGTGAGGTTTGTGACGTACCATAGAGGAAAGGCTTAGATATCTACTGCTATAACATTGAAGTTTGTGTCGTCGTACGACGTAATTGAATTTAAAGTCCTTAAAGGTGTTTTAGTACATGAAGCGGCTCTTTGTAAGAGCTAGGTAGCGGAATTCTACGTAATGTGTGCTTCAGCTTCTAATTTTGGCATTTAAATCGTCAAGTCGAGGGGGAAATTTAATTAGAGAAGAAAAATTCTGATTCAATATGAAAAGGAATCACGTACATTCGAAGCAGGGCAAAGGGGCTTTACAGACCACTTAAACGTTTTTATATTAGACCACCACACTAATCTAATACCAGACAAAGATTTAAAGTTGCAAATATAGGTGTAAAGTATATGGACACCAATAAAACAGAAATATAAGTTTGACAAGAATAAAAAAGGCAGTCCCCCAAATACAAACTGTATAATAGACCAGCAAAAACCATCCTAGGATTCGTAGAACAGACCTTAAAGAAATAACCACAAAAGGTTGGTATAAATGGTGACAGATTTGCTTAATATGCTGTGTAGATATGAGAGAGCCACTGTTCGCTTCGTCAGTGAGCTTGACTGATTGGTTTCCATTTTAGAGTTGCTAGTATTGGGCTGCAAGAGTTTCATCAGAGCAGACCCTTGGATGAACACACCGAACTGATGGCATGCCTTTGTTGAGTCACTCAGCTGTTCAGACGCATCTGATAGCATGATATTTGGGGGCCTTCTAAACCAGATAAATCCGCTACATTCAATAATTCTCTCCTTGTAACAGAAGCCATCTTGAGAAGCCAAATATTTCTCAGCTAGCCAAGAAAGTAGCTGAGTTCTATACAAAACCAATTTTCTTTCCTGTGTTCAAAGAACCTATGGCAGGAAAATAAAGCCCATAATTACCTTCACACCAATTCTGTAAGATCATTGCAATACTCTCTTTCCAACCAGGCACAGCTCTCACAAATAATCCCTTCACTTCAGATCTTCCGGCTACAATGTCTGCAACATTTAAACCACTACGCGTGCTACATGCTTAGCCTATCTCAAAATCCTTTTCTCTATCATGTTAATAAGTATATTAGTCCCTGTGCACGCCCTGAAAGCATATGGAAGAGTGGAGGTAAAGATCCACACATCCTTAACTTCGGCATCATAAGGACGTGAGCAGCAGCATCATGCTCCGGCCACTTTGTCCACGATGAAAGAGACTCCGGTACCCATTGAATGGAAAGTACAGAGGCGTTAGATCCAGTCTGGACGTTATGAAGAAGAAGAAGAAAACAAATTTTTCTCGGCCGGCAGTCGAACCACGACTTCTCGGATTTCCATCCTGTGGCCCAGTCACTATACCGAATGAGACACCCCGGCTCCACGATAAAAATAATTTGGTAAAAAGCGCAAATTATTATTCTCCATTCTCACTTACTTCTTCTTTCTTATCTGTAAATATTTCTTTATCACGCGTGTCTTCGACGTTGCACACTGACACACAAAAGCGAACAAGCGTACAGTTCTGTGTATTGTAATCTTTAGGGGCTTTTTTTGAGGTGCGACATCCCCATTGTGTATTAAATCACACAGTATAAAGTGAGTGTGAAGTAGTCAAAACACAACTGTATTTGGTATTTATAGCCAGCGATGGTGGCTAGCTATCAACAACTACATATTTCGGCCAACATGGTGGCCATCATCAGGTTGTACATATTAAAGCAGATAAACTAATATAATGTGCAGTTTCAGTCACCTTGATGTCGAGATATCGAACACATCAAGGTGACTGAAACTGCACATTGTATTAGTTTATCTGCTTTAATATGTACAACCTGATGATGGCCACCATGTTGGCCGAAATATGTAGTTGCTGATAGCTACCCACCATCGCTAGCTATAAATACCAAATATGGTTGCGTTTAGACTACTTCACACTCACTTTATACATTACCTTTAGGGGCTTCTACATAACGCATTGCACTCTAACCGTAAATGATTTCCAAATCACACGCAGTGCACTGCGAATGGACTTAGATATAACATGACAATAAGAAGGTGGTGACGTAGCTCATACGTATCATATTACAGCCAGAACCGCAGGCAATCAAGTAGCAAATGTAACAAATTCAAAACAACTTTCACTTGGTTTAATATTTAAACAACTATTTTATGTTACAGTAACCGATGCGAATTTTTCGATGTTTTGTACAACATTTCCTCTACTTGCGGCCCTCAGACCACCGACGGTCCGTAAATTTCAGCACTAATAGTAAAACGTATATAAGCCTCTCTTCTTTCACCAATCCGGGGAAATGCATTACTTTAAAACTAGAGACTTTTCCTCGTTGTGGCTTTTTTTTCGAAGCCTAAACATTTTGAGTAGAAGAAGATAAAAAACTTCCTTAATTATCTACATATATAATTTACACGTAAGTTAATCACTGTCATCACGCTAAGTTGTTTTCAGCGACAGCTATAAAAAAAATTACATGCTGCCACCTGACCCACAATTCATTAACTCGGGGCTCGGCAAGTAATAACACATTTTTTTTACCTTTAAACTAGATGTCACCGCATAAAGACGTAAAGCGAATATTCCTGACCCTACTCATAAATACGTACAGTCTGGGTAAAGAAATAAGAGCAGTTTGTCCTTTAGTTTAGTTGTGTCTTTTGGCATTTTACAATTAAACTAATGCCAGATGTTATTCACCGAACTCACTGCGTTATTAAATTAGAAAGGTGATATTTCTTGCTCTAGTAGAAGCTCTAATTGAAACTGGAGAGTAAAGTGGGGTAGAAGATACCAAGTGCACTGTTATACACTCAGTGTAATTGGATTGTCAATACATAAATGAGAAGGATGAAGATCAACTAGTAGCAAATATTTTTTACTCGTACGAAGAAAAAGCAATTACGGTTTTGTAAAGAGATTCCTTGTTACCGTGGGTCCTTAAAGTGTCTTCTTCAGAGCCGGGCTGTTCAAACTTATCGGGTAACGGTAATTGAAGACATTGAGATGTGCAAATATGTAATGTCGAATTCAACAGATGCAGCCCACTTTTCTTTTCACCTTGTATTTTAATTCTGCTGCAGCTTACCCTGAGTGCAGACTGCACTGAAGTTCATTGCGATGGTACTGCACTGTAACAGAGTACCAGAAGTTTGATACTCTATAAAGATCTCCTGTAGGTACTTTCCGTTTCGCAAAACTTTATACGGAGATCTCAGTAGAAACCCGTCGTAGGTTGGAGATATGGAGATCTACTTACTCACACAAATTATCTAGAAGAAATGGGAACAGAATCCCTCTGAATCACCAAAGTCTACTTTCTTGCCCCTAGAATTTCCCATTCTATCGGCAAAACCAAACACCCAAGAAATGTAAAGCGAATGAAACAGGTTTCCCTTGCATGGTCACTTCGGTGGCCCGAATATTTCAGAATCACGTGGAGATTTTTCTAGTTCCTCCGAATGAACGCCACGTAGCGACGGCAAAGGCCACAACGGAGAGTGTACTCTCATCAACAAAGATGGTTGTCACAATACGTGCGAACAGCCTGCAGCACGCGGATTTCTAATGAACGTCTCTTTTTACATATTGAAGTTTGGTATGCTGCTCGTCTCCATGACGCACTATGAAACTCGTGACACTCCATCAGGTCTTTGGACACTGTCTGCAGGACTGCTTTGAGAGTGAACTTGTGATTACATTGAGGAATCCGTACATCGTCATCTGATACAGTTTTAACCTCTGTCGTCTCCGCTATGTTAATAAAACACTTAACACTGAAACAGTACTTTCATTTTTGTTACCGTGCAATATTACCAATTTTAAGGTAAAATTGATAATATTGCACGGTAACAAAAATGAAAATAATCAATGCCCAACAAGCAAAAGTATATAACAACTTCAAAAACACCAAAATGAAGTTATTGAAAACCAATGCGGCCATCTGGTTCAACAGGATATGCAAAACAAGAGGACTACAACCAAAATCCATCAGTAGTTTGCAATTAGTTGGTATTTTAAGGTAAAACTGAAACAGTACATTTTAAGCTAATGGTTCCCTGCATCATAATTCAATATTAATAAAAATCCAACTACATGCAATAGTATGTAGTGTGATTTATTTTACCGCAAAATCACTCTACATGTTTCGAGTGTCCACCGCACCCATCATCAGGAATACTAAAAACTGTTACCGCAGCCTCCGGTGCAGGTCATAATATCGGTACCGCTACTTTCCTCCAACGTGGCCAGGTCGGGACTCTTAGTTTTTAGTACCCCTGATGATGGGTGCGGTGGACACCCGAAACATGTACAGTGATTTTGCGGTAAAATAAATCAGACTGCATACTGTTGCATCTAGTTGGATTATTATTAATACTGAAACAGTCAGGAGACCGCGGTAGCACAGTGGATAATGTGCTGTGCTACAAATCGGAAGGTCGCTGGTTCGATCTTGATTCGACGTATGTGGACGAACAAGGGCTTATGGAATCCAAGCGTGCATACAAAACAAGATTATACAATACTTTGTACCACATAAGTAGAGGTGAAACAAGTAAACAGGATATGCGCATCACCAAAATATGGCCAAATACAGAGTGGAACACCGTGTGGAAGAATATTCACTGCACTCCTGTACCTGGAGGGACGAAAGCTGCATGGTATAAGGTAATACATGACATCGTTCCCACCAATGTCCGTCTCTACAAGATACGAATGTGTCCTACTGATAAGTGTAGTAATTGTGGCATGCACGACACGCTACAACACCGCCTCATCGAATGTGGAGAAGGACCACAGATCTGGCAATGGACAACACAGAAACTTGCTCTCATTCTCAGGACA
>Ga0131853_10024367_pt1 | contig 10921 bp, 8 predicted proteins | sample TergutLab28metaG_FD_92764 | JGI IMG/M metagenome (GOLD analysis project Ga0131853, IMG submission 92764) | Labiotermes labralis P1 segment gut microbial communities from Petit-Saut dam, French Guiana - Lab288 P1 (version 2) (version 2) | ecosystem: Host-associated > Arthropoda: Insects >...
ATATATATATATATATATATATACTTTTACATCATTGACAACGTAAGTACCATCATTAAGATATACATTTACTCCGGTTATAACAACATACCTTTTAAAGTCCTTACAGTATTGACAAATATTATGTTATTACAGAATACATTATTAACATCTCTGCGATGAGAAATATACTCGCGCTGCCCACTACTTCTAGTTCTTCCGCTAGCCTACATCTCAACATCCCACTAGATCACTTTCATTTTATAATATTTACAAAATTTTGAAGTTTCCATTACAAATTTTATAACATTTTCAAACCCCATTTTGAATATATATATTACATCTTACAATACCTTCATATTGATGTAAGACGAGATCTCGCCCGTAACATGCATGGCATTGCAATATGTATTTCCTACTATAAATATGTGCTTAGGCTGAATATGGCTTTTGTAGCTGAAATATTTTGCTGGTGATTACCTACAGATAAAGTTGTGTTTAGATTTAATTTACATTTCCTTTATTTACTAGTATGTTTAAAAATGTTTAAAAATAACGGCGATGCCTTGCCCAAGAAAACTGCCAATAGCTGTTGACATTTGAAGGAACCAACTTCAAGCTCAACGAATTTCGCAGAAACGCGGTCTCTCACGAAGGCATCAAGTTTGAATGTTGCTCCGGCGATATCTGTAGCTGTCTTGGCTGCATGGGCAGTGCGTTTTCTCTCCCGTCTTTGCTGTATAACTCTTCGTCCATTCTCTCTTCTAATAATTTGAAATTTAACGTAGTAACGTGAGGTATTGTAGATAGTATTGAACCTATCTTCCGCAGTTGCATTATTAAAAGACACGTGTGTGTGTGTGTGTGATACTTACAAATACGAAATTTGAAGAACATTTTGACAACAGCAGGAAAGGCAAATATGGCATTCGAATTACACAGTATAATGTATTCTAAACAGCGCTGTTTGGAAAGATATAGACCAATTTTTATCCGGGATCGTATTTCGTGTTGTGGAATGAGTAATGAATGGTCAATTAAAGAGGATTCCGAAGGCATCTGTTATGGCCTGGTTGAAGTTACTGTCCCAGTACATGCCTGGACGGACTGAGGAAAACAACCTAAACGTTTGGTAAGGATAGTCTTTTCCCGATGAAAATTTAAACTGGCATCTGCTGATTGCAAGTTAGGAACACAGCATGAGCCAGCTTGTTCAATGACACTAGTGTGAGTACCGAATGTGTTAAGCATAAATAGGGTGAAGTTCGATTTGAATCGTGTTGCTCTATTATAGCCATTTAGACATTCTAAATATTTGCATATCTAAAACACCCGCTGTTCTTTCACACTCCTAATAGCCTGGTGTGACCGCCACCCGCTGCCTCATTTTCATCACAATGCCTACCAGCCTCACGTGTTGTGGCCATACGTTTGAAACCCCACGAGATTCTTAATCCGGGGGTGGCCAAGACTTTGGTTTAACGCTTCTACATAATACTTTGGTTGGTGTATTGGTGCTACTATCCCAGGGTCCCTCAGCCAGTAGCTCGCGGACCAAATGATGCCCGCGACAAGGCGTTATTTCACCCGCGGAGACATTTGAAACGAGAAATGTTTTTTTAAACTTTTACGCGACAAAGTCGGCCGAAGCAATTTTGGAAACTTTTGAGCTGTTTATTCTGTGTGTTGAAATTATTCTGGCCTACATGCAGACCAAATGTTTCGGACGTTGTCGTCACCGCATACAAGGTTTAGCAGGCCGGTTCTAGACGCAGTGTATGTCTGATATGAGGTTGGAAAAATAGGCTGGGGAAAGCAATCCGTAGAGTAGAGACTATAGTGGTTCTATTCGTTGTCAACTGCATGGGCCAGACTGTTTCTTGAAAAGTGAACCTGAATAAGCTGATCAGAAGACTCATAAATCTTTACGGAGTTCAGATCTCCACAACCGTTTTCAAAACGTCCGCCAGTTGACCTTATTTTTAGTCAAGATGGATTCAGCATTTCACATCCATTCTGTGCGTACTGCACACTCCGCCCATTATTTGATCACCTCAATATTATACTGCGATGATTACGAACTATGGAACTCCTGTAAAGCAAATTATTTTTTCAAGCCTTCAATTACCTCCTGCCCCTTGGATAGCAGATATAATGACCATCTTCACGAATACTGTCTATTCAGATACTATCTTCACGAATAATGTCTGTTCGGACACTATCTTCACGAATACTGTCTATTCAGACACTATCTTCACGAATACTGTCTATTCAGACACTATCTTCACGAATAATGTCTGTTCAGACACTATCTTCACGAGCACTGTCTGTTCAGACACTATATTCACGAGCACTGTCTGTTCAGACACTATCTTCACGAGCAATGTCTGTTCAGACACTATCTTCACGAGCAATGTCTGTTCAGACACTATCTTCACGAGCAATGTCTGTTCAGACACTATCTTCACGAGCAATGTCTGTTCAGACACTATCTTCACGAGCACTGTCTTCTCAAACACTATGCGTTTTTCCCTTAGGGCGAGGAAACCAAGTTTTATGTCAATACGAAGATGCGTGTACAGTTATGCTTATAGATTTTTCTATTTTTGGGTGTTAAATCTTATACTGTGCTGGGGGATACACTTTTCTGAGGTGTATGGCAGAAAAATTCTCCGGAATTTTGTCTGGTAGTGGTTTCATCGAAGTATAATTTTTATATATTACTCTTATGTATCGGTTAGAACAGGAACACGTGTGTAATTTATTTATTGCGGTAATAATTTCATTGTTTTTAATCATTTTACCTAATTATTTGTTTACGACATTTGAGATTCTTACAGTCGCATTGATGTAAGTTCAAGGCTGAGCCTTGGATCTTCAAGTGTAGTCGAACTCGGCAATAACGTCTTGAAAGGGACTGAATATTTTGTGTCGTCATAAACGAGTGTTGTGACCAAGGATTAAAATGTTATGGTTAACAGTGAGAAGCTGATTGGTACCACAGAATATCTGGTGTTATAGACGGGGTGTCATATAAACCGATATCGTTATAACCGGGTTCGACTACTTCTTTATTCACTTCTTTAGGGCTCTGAAGAAGGTAGGCTGGTACATTTAGAACTTTTGGCGTCGTCTACTTTAGTGTTCCAAAAATACAAAATTACGCGTCTCTTTTCCAAAAGATTAATTTTTTTTAATAGTAGACGATACACAAGGTCTAAAGGCTATTTCATCCTAAATATTTATGTGTTATGGTTTGCAGTACCATGAAGTGTTGGTCCAAAGACGCATAGAGAAGAGATACTTTGAAGGTGGAAGCGTAGATGTTAGGATGGGTAATTTAAATTTGTTCTTGAAGAAAGAGGCTGATAATGTTTATTTATCTGGCTTAGAATAAGGACGAGTAGCGGGCTCTTGCGACGTGGTAGTGAACTTCCGAGATTTACCAAGAAGCGGGATTTATTAACTAAGTGGAAGACTGTCTACCCGCTGAAGAAAAACGCTGCTGTGTGGAACTGTTTAGTTTGTATTTGAATGGTTACATATGGTTAGTAGGTGGCCCACTTCCCCTTGTTTTCCCAGCACTTATTTTGTATGTTTTAAGTGTTGCATTTAATTGAGCCGTGAATTCTGGTGACAATAATGAACACCACTTTGATTTATATGGTGAGGTAAATTCAGTCAAAAACACAACTATAAATATATGGTTAAATGATGGCGTTTATTAGCAATGGAAAAACTACATGTTTCGGCTTATAGCGGCCATCATCAGGTTTTGACAACTTTCTTGTTTTTAGCAAGAAAGTTGTCAAAACCTGAAGATGGCCGCTATAGGCCGAAACATATAGTTTTTTCCATTGCCAATAAACACCATCATTTAGCCATATATTTATAGTTGTGTCTTTGACTGAATTTACCTCACTATAGAGTTTAAACACACAACGGGGATGACACAACTCCGAACCACCTTGTTTTCTCTACATTTATTTATAGACTCGCATACTTACCAGATTCTAATTCCCCCTCCCCTTTTATTTTTTTTGGGGGGGGGGGTTGGCTTTCACTATCAAATATTTTCTCCGTTTTCTACAAAGAGCAAGGAATTGGATTTTGATGTTCGAGAAGTAAATGAAATGGGGCCAAAATGCTTTTACTTCAGAGCTTATCAAATCGAAACAAATTTAAATAAGTTTTATATACTACTCGTACTGTAAGGTCCAGTTTCACACGCGTTTGCCTCGTCGAGAGTCCAGTAATTTTTGTTCATAGTGTTAGGAATTCACTTTCAGTTACATTATGTTTCGTATCTGTAGTAATATTTTAGAAGCGAGATAGAATGATTGCATGGCCAGTGGGTCTTAAGTTAGTTATAGTGATGCTACAGTGCCTTTCACAGCAAAGAGTAGCTGACGTGTCCAGAATCAGTGCCCTCTATGTGTGTCATTCAGCCCGGTATATTATCTAACCTTTGACACTATTTTGTGTATTGTCGAAATAATTCATTACACGTGGTATTACTAGCAGATCTCTAACACTACATCCACGGAATAAATTTCTTATGCGGAGTCTAATAACCGTCAGACTCGCCCAGAGATTTGGAGCCTCTGGTGCAACGTAAAGGGTCAAGACAGCCTTCACAGCTGCTAGACGAATACAGTCCACATTCTGATATCACATTTGTTTAACAGCAATTTCGTTATTATTCTGCAATGTATCTAGGTTCCTAAATGGTCATTTCCCTTTGGATTTCCAGATCATAACATTTTCTACGTATATGCCGTAGCAAAATTACGTGCTACGTGTCCAGCCAATCTCAACTGAATTTCCCCCCCCCCCCCCGCCCCTGTTTGATTTAAAGTGAAAATTTGTAGCTCTGGTTACATTCCATATAGGCGAAATTTTCAGCACACATGCAGATCAGCCCTAGTGCCCACACAGCCTCCTATGTAGTGGGTGCAGGGTCTCTTTCCCGGGGTAAAGCGTCCGGGGCGTGGCGTTGATCACGCACCCCGATCTATCGTCAAGGCTAAAGAAAGAGTAGAGTTTTACCTCTACTCTCCCTCTGGGCCCCCATGGCCTGTTCTAGGGTGAAACTTTACCTTCCCCGTGTTGTGTCAGTTTGAGTTTTCAAGTTCTATACTCGTACTTGCAGATAAAATTACATTTAATTCTTTACGATTTTAGATAGGACAGGGAAGACAGAGAGACTGTAATCCAACATTAATGTAGATGAACTGAACTTCAGAAACAAAATTTCCCCATGATAACTGTTAATATGGCCGGAATTTGAATCAGAACACACTCGAAAGCGAGTAAGATCCGCCACTGATCTTCAGCTGAACGAGAGTCTGGAGATTTTGTTTTAAAACAGTGGCTTTACATAGCCTCTTGTTCTTGGCAGCATTACTGAATGGACACAGACGTATGTTATCGCCAGCCAGAAGAAGGGGCTTCTTCAGGGATACAATCCACATATACGCAAAACTATTTTTATCTTATTTAGTGATACCGTCCTTAGCGCAGTCTAAGATTGAATGATATTGAACCGCGAACTTGATATAACGGGGAGCAAGCGGTACACAAGTGACCCTGTACTTATCGTCACAACCAATAACATTGCAAAAACTTGAACATTTTATCGGCATATTGTCACATATTATGTCTTACATTTCAATGAGAAGACCGTATTTAGACGTAAACAGAGTCTTCGTAGGAATAACACTCATTTCTTAAAATGATTTTACCTGCAGTTTGTACTTTTGTGACATATTGCAGTTCATTTCAGGTCTATTTTATTTACTCCTACGTGAACAGCCTGGTGGCCTGTAACAAAAAGAGCACATACGTACATTGGATAAAAGGAAAACACAAAACATAAGCACAATAATAATAATAATAATGCGTAACACACGACACACATATTCAGACGCATTCTCAGCAGCGTATGACGTACACAATACTGTAAGCATGAACCTTGCTGCAATCCAAATAGCCTAATTATTTGTGTACAAAATTCAAATTTTACTATATTGTGTTGACAATCTAATCTCACTATATTGGTTTAACAATCTAGTTAATAAATCTATTATATTACAGACGTGCTGCCACAGTACTGAGTTAATATAAGGAAATTAATCAGTGAGTGTTTAGAAAAATGTGACTTTAGCAAGGAACAGTGTAGCTCCCTGAAGATGATCTTAGGATCGAAACATGTTTGAGCGATTTTTAATGTTTTAATGTAAAAAATTTTTATGTATGTACATTAGTTGGTGTGCTAATTAAATGACTCTACGAAATGTACAGTGCAACGTAAAGAAAATAAAATATAATTAATAATAATAATATATTTAACTGCAAATAGGCTGTCACCCGGTGGCAGTGGTTATTATGCATGTACATAAATATGAAATAAGGATCTAAGAAATTTAAGTCGGGAGGGCTACACGAGAAGCATGCAGTAGCAACTTGGAATCTTGGGAACCATCTCAGCATTCGCTTATAGACGCAAGGAAACCAAGAAAAATCTGTGGCGAGGTGACTGGTCACAGGTCCTTCCGGATACTGACTTATGGTCAGCAGTCTGGCAACTAAAGTATGTAAGACAGCAATACACACAAGTAAAACAATACACATGAGGTGACAAAATTATAAGATAATAGCACAGTACACAAAAGACCAACTACAGTTAGCAGCACTGCACATAGGAAAAGCAACACAAGGGGTGAAATTACTGTACCTAGTTTCTAACATTGTTACTCCACAGGTATAGCACACCAATTTTAACAGGACCTTCACTTCAATTCACTTCACTTCACCAACCGTAAATAACCTTCACGTTACGCCCCGATTTACCCCCATCCCTGCATTACACTTCACTTCACTTCAATTCAATTCAATTCACTACACTTTTTAAATAATTTTCAACACACATTTCCTTCAGTTCACCAAATTAATCACTTTCCTAACCCTCTTTTTAAACGCATTTGGTTTCAGAGGGGAGATTCCCTAAAATAAATAACTGCTGACCCTCAGTATGGTGACGATGATGATAATAATAATAATTAAATTCTCTTTTATTAACATATTAATAGTAATAATTCTAATAATAATAATAAAACAAGTAACATGGTCCTGTAAGTCACAGTCAGTCATATTATGTATTATGCAATAAGGACCCATCAGATTCACGCAGTAGGTCCTAACATTTGTGGAGTACAGTCTGAGCTATATGTGTCACTCTTGAAGAAGCAAGCGGACTACATAATCTTCATTGTGAACTTCCGCCTTTCTGTGAGTAGGTTTTTTTTTTTACAGTTTATTTTGTGTAAGACCATTATTATTATTATTATCATCATCGTCGTCGTCGTCGTCGTCATCGTCGTGTAATTCAGAATTTTTAAGCAAATCTTAAGCTGCTGTCATTGCATGTAACCTGTGGTTTGAACTAAGCAACACAATTTGAAATGAATTTCCTATGCTTTTGACACTAATGCTGTGACCGGCTCTTTGAGTTATTCTGTCTAAACCTGTAATCTTGTAATAATCTAAACCTTTTAAGTGTGTTTTGTCTATGGGTTTCTGTTAGTTACTTATGTCTTGTGCCAGTTTTGTAATTCGCCCTGTGCTGTTAGCCTTTTGAACGCCGAATTAAATCCCATGTACCATTTGCTGGCATTATTAGGAGCTCACCATATTCTCCACGTTAGCAGGATAAGGGTTAAACTAGCACGTTATTAAATGAATTATTATTGTTGCTGATGTGTGTAGCAATGGGTCGCTTTTCTTGTATGTTACAGAAGACTCGGTTATAATGAACAGCCAAGTCTTCTTGGATGTTACGCCGTGTCGAATGGTAAATTATTTCCCGACGTTTCGTTAGAGCTTATTACCTCCATCTTAAGGGTGAAGCAGTCGAGAATATGAAGGGAATACACAGCACCGAAACATCGACGACTTTATCACTTGTCACGGCTGACATCGTAGAAGACTTGAAATTCCATCAGCACCTCTGTGAGAGCATCAAATCTCTCGCTCTGTTCTGTTGGTGACTGAAAGTGGATTACAAAATTACAAGTTGTTCGAACGCTTGTAAAGTTAGGAGAAGAAGCAGAGGACGCTTTGAGCTTAGTCATGATTGTCACCCTCCATATCCTGTGTAATTCTGCTGTCAAATGTAGGCGTAATGTGTGACACTGATAATACACTTATTTCATGGGATCAATTATAGATTGACAACAAAGTACATTCGTCTTCTTAGTCTGTTTTGGGAACAGTTTATTCATACATGTATCAAAATATACTCAAATGATCTGAAATAATATGACGTATGGAATATTCCATTCGTGCCTGTGTCAGAATGAATCCAATTTACCCAACAACGTTTGTTCTGTGGAGGAGTCCAATCTTGCCTTTATCAGAACAAATCCACTTCATAGGAAATAGTATGGATTAGCGGCATTCCATCCATGCCTGCCTCCAATCTAAGTGAGATGTATTGTGCATAATAGCGAAGCAAAAGGAATAAGAGTAATTTATGTAAAATTGTATTCGTTTGTAGCGGCGCTAGTTGCACTGTTGTTAACTTCGTTTTATCACCACTGGACCCATGTAATATCCACTTTGCAATTCGAATTTACTTTATGTGACGTCATTATGCATATATATGTTATACATGCTAATACTGTAATAGTCGTCTGTGACAGTTCGTGGACTAGGGATGTTGTAAATTGTGCTGTTGTACCGTTGTACTGTTTGAATCACTCTGAACAGAACACAAATCAATTAGGTGAAATGAATTTTGGACATGAGATGGAATTTAAACATAAATATCTAATGTTTGTAAGTTGTATACAGAACATAGTAATTCATTTGAAATAAGAAATGTACATTCGTTATATTTTACATTCTCAAATGGATTGCAGCTTGAATATTCAGAACGATCTTTGAGAGCTAAGTCTGTCTATGCATTAGAATTTTGCCTGTTCTTAAGATCTGACTGGGGTACGTGGTGGCGCAGTTGGTTGAGACACTGAGCCACAATTCGGAAAGTCACGGGTTCGATTCCCGATAGTGTCATTGGAATTTTTCATTGACATAATCCTTCCGGCCGCACTATGGCCCTGGGGTTGACTCAGCCTCTAACAGAAATGAGTACCAGGAGCATTTCCTGGGGGTAAAGACGGCCGGTGCGTAGGGCTGACGACCTCACCACCTTCATGTGGCGATTGTCTTGAAACTTTCTGGAAACCTCAGGGCCTGTCCAGGCTTGTATTGGGATTGCTTTACCTTTACCTTTAGGATCTGACTGCCGTCTTTTAAAACTTATCTTTTTGAATTAGTTTTATGTAAGATTATGTTATTAGAACGTATCTCGAAAGTGTGACAGTTTTAGGATGTACGGTTGATTGAATATAACTTCGTTCTGTTTCGTAGCAAAATGTTCTTTATTGAAATCTGTCTGCCTTATTGCTGTTGGGAAGTGTATGAGTAAATAGTTTGTTGACGTGGGAGAGTTACCAGCCCCTCAGCACAACCTGCAATCTGAAGGACCAGAATATCATTCTTCGTCTCACCTATCATCCTCGTTCTGTCTAGCAAGGGTGTCCCTATCATAAACCAAGGTGCGAGACAAGGGTGTCCTTTATTGTCTACCCTTTTTAATATCTGTGTTGACGACATGTTGGAACAGGGAAAACTAAGGCATATCCCGTGACACAACTGACTGATACTTCATCAGTACACTCTTTTTGCTGACGAAAAAATAATTCTTCAAAAATCTGAACATAATCTCCAAACACCAGTGTGTAAACTCGCACATATTGATAAAAATTACAGTTTTAAGATACATATTAATAAGAAGAAGACTGGCGTTCAGAGGAAAATTCCCCATCCGAACAAAAATTGTAACTGACAACGAACCGTTTGAGTAAGCATCACATTTCACATACGTTACGACACCACGTAAAGGTAAAGCAGTCCCGTTACAGGCCTGGAGTGGCCCAGAGGGTTCCAGGAAGTTAAGATTCCCAGATTTCGTGACAACGGCACAGGATGGTGGTGAGGTTGTCAGCCGTACGCACCGGCCGCTTTTTACCCCCAGGAAATGCTCCTGGTACTCATTTCTGTTAGAGGCTGAGCCGACCCCAGGGCCATAGTGCGATCGGAAGGATTTTATGTCGATACGACACAAATAAAGATGCTGCGATGAAATTTGATTAGTTCACATATGTGCACATAAAAAGAAACTTGGAAATGAAAGCCAGAAATTAAACACGAATCATATTTTATAGGGTGATGGCTGTGCCCACCTGACTGTACGGTAGTGAAACGTGGACACTGAACCGAAAAGATTATAGTTCACTAACAGCCACAGAAATGGTTTATTTATGAGCAGTCAAAGGCTGTACAAGTCTGGACTGCTTTCGCAACGAAGGTATTAGAAAATAACTAAACGTCACTCCCATAATTGCCAATATTGATAGCTACAGGAAATGGTGGAGAGAACATTTACTAAAAATGGATGAATCACGGCTTCTGAAAGAGTTATAGAATATAATCCTCCAAGAAAGAACCAAAGTGTGAGGAGGAATTAACTAAATATCGCAGGCGTTCTCTCAGTAGAACTCCAAAGATTCCTATGGGATACGATCTCTACTCATTATCGATAACTCCCAGAGCTTAGTCACTTTTCTTAAGCTTTAGGTTTCTGTGACCGTGCATCGTGAGCAAATTGTGGAGTGAGAGGGAAAACCAACAAGATGCAACAGTTAGATGTTTATTTTTAACAATTTCTCAACATGTTTCGGGCATCATTATGCCAATCTTCAGGAGAACAAGACGTATTACTGCATGTGGTGTGCTGCGCTGGTTCTGCTGGATGTGGTTGGTAGCGGTTGTGGGGCGCTGCGTTGTAGGGTGCGAGCACTGTGAAGGTTACTGTTCG
>Ga0131853_10024369_pt1 | contig 10920 bp, 5 predicted proteins | sample TergutLab28metaG_FD_92764 | JGI IMG/M metagenome (GOLD analysis project Ga0131853, IMG submission 92764) | Labiotermes labralis P1 segment gut microbial communities from Petit-Saut dam, French Guiana - Lab288 P1 (version 2) (version 2) | ecosystem: Host-associated > Arthropoda: Insects >...
ATGCGATACGGACAGTGTGTACAACATGTAGGTGAGGTGTTGAATGGGCGTTTAAATGTGTAATCGCCTGACCTAAATGTGGAGGTTAATTTATGGGACGTGACTACTGAAGGGAGAATAAATAGATGCAGTCAAAGAAATAGGAGTATTTTGTGAATGTGATTGATGTGGCACAGAATAATAAACAGTCTCTGACTTTATATTCTATTTATTCTTTGTTGACACTAATCTATTTTTAAATAGTCAACACATTTGACTGCATTTTAATAATGTGTCATCGAAGGTGTTGCACAAATTCGTGTTCTGTGTTTTTCAGGTTCAGATATTGACAGAGTCAATGACTAAAACCTATCAGTTTTCCAAGTTCATCAAAATTAGGGTGCCAACTTTACACAAATATTTGCATATTAACCAAACAACCAAATATTATCGTTTATATTACTGTCCACAAAATGGTAATGTTGAAATTGGTAATGTGTTGTAAATATTAAGGAATCTCTTCCTGCCTCACGCAGACTAATACCAAAATATAAATTTGAACGTAATCCCTTTAAAAAACTAACATTAATTTATGTCACTTTGTAGCTATGTGGAATGGGCGAGTCTACATCATAGCAGTTGACTACGACCGTTACGCCATTTGCAAGCTTTGTTCCTTCAATTTAAACCAAAGTAAGTGCACGCATTGTGAATGTTTTAAATGTGTGACACAGTGAACTATGTATGGCATTCCGTGTATTTCTTAAAATTGACCAATAGGTTTTTAATGTTTGTGCGTACATCCATCCGTTTGTCCGTCCTCACACCAACATCGAACAAATGGTATGAGAAAAGAAGAATTTTAAAAACATTTCATATTCCGGAACTTTTCCAAACCCTCTGTGGAAAATAAACGCTCGGCTGTAAAATTACAAGAATAATGGGTAAAGGAATGAACACATTAATTTAGTTATGACGAAATATTGCCGAATTCTTCTTAGAAGGAAAAACATTTCCGAATCTATATAACCAATTTCTTTTATGATATTCAGTCAGCACATCTAGATAAATTAATATAATAGGTTACAGCGACATGTTTCAACTTATAAAGTCATCATCAGTGTAAGGTAAGAATCATATTTTCGATTTCAAACTTTCGCTGTGTTCTGAAAGTTGTATGCTTTCTTCTGGTTAATTCCCCGACTTCTGAATTTTATATTCCTACATATTGGAACACTCTGTTCCATCTTTATAGGCAGGTAAGTATGAAGTATGACTGGAATTGCCAAGCCAAGCCAAGCCAAGCCAAGCCAAGCCGAAGTTTTAACTGGGGAGCGGAGATTTGCGCGAAGCGCAAGTCTACGTCCGCCTGTCTACGAGCCATTCCTGCGTTTGACCGCATCGCTGGGCTCAGTAACAGACACTTAAATTCTAACAGGGGAATATGTTTACACTAACTATTTTGATGTCAGGCTCGGGGTCTTGACTGATCATGCCCAACAGTAAGGCCTAGGTTACGCTGGATTAAGTATGGAAGGGATAAAGTTTGGTTGAATGGTTAGCTGTCTGCGTTCCAGGCCTAGACTGGCTCTGTCGGAAACGGCATGCGACTTTGTCAGGCGCTCAGGTAAGCCGCCGCGCCTGGGGGATGGGAATGCGTGCCGTGCCCAGACTTTGCATCGAATACGCTGGAATTTGTCTTACAAGTGTGGAAAAAGTCACGGAAAATCCTCAATCAGAGTAACCGAAGGGCGTTCGGTTTTCAGTGCGAAAGCGATTCGTTTATTCGACTTGGTCATCGCAGGCGATGGCCTCGACTGGCCTGCTTTACCCTGTCGCCCTTGGCTTTCGCGTCAGACGACGGGGTCAACTCTCGTTCAGCTCAAGTATCTGACCAGTTGCCGTAATAGTGGGTTCCACACTTCAGCAAACATTGTGTTAAAGCGCTCGGTTTGGTCTGTGATGTGGAAGGCAAGCAGTGGAACGCCCAGATCCTCGTGTATCTGCCTGTTACCTACGTACCAGGGGTCATCATTAGCGCGGTGAAGACACTTGGATAGTAACACCTGTAACCTCCGGACATGGGTGCGGGCAGCGGAACTCCTCGCGGGGCACGAATTGGGGGGCGGACGAGCTGTTTATATGGTAGGACTCCGTTCCTAACGGATAGATCACCCTTCGTATTGAGGAAGAGGTCCAGCATACCCATCGTATGAGCAGCCCTCTTCCTAACATGATCGATGTGAGGCGACCAGTTGAGTCGAACATCTGTGGTCACCTCCAGATAACGAGTCGTGTCGACCCATTTGATTGGTTCCCCGAAGAGTGTTACTGGTCGGGGCTGGATGAAACTCCGTCCGGCACGTGCGAAATTTATCGCAGTGCACTTAGTGACATTAATGGTGATTCTCAATTTACTCAATCACCGTTGAAGATTGTTGAAGCATGATTCCTTGTAGATGATGAGTAACATCGGCATGCTGGGCGTGGCTATGTTGGACGTGTCTTCCGCTTAGAGGGCCAACTCGACGTGGGGCCAGGGTAATTGCATGTCGTTGACACACAGGCTGAAGAGGACAGGGGAGATCAATCCACCTTGAGCTAATCCATTCCGCATGACCTGACGAGATGACGTGGCCTCCTGGAAAGACCCTTCGAACGTCCGACCCCTGAGAGAGGATGAGATTGTATGGACTATGTAAGACAGGAAGATGAGGAGCGTTAACTTGTAGAGGAGGCCATCGTTCCAGACGGTATCGAAGTGTTTGGTCACGTGGAGGAGAACGGCGCCTGTGAGCATTTTTTGCTGAAATTCCTGGTTATTCTTTCAACAAGTGGCGGGTCAGCTGCAAGGACGTGCAATGCCAGGGTCTAAACCCAAACTGCTCGTCTCACATCAGTCCCCATTTGCTTACTGCCTACTAGATGATAGCTAATAGGATTATTTCAAATAATTTACCGATCTTATCAAAGAGACTAATGGGCCGATAGGAAGAGGGCAGTACTGGATACTTCACCGGCTTAAGAATAGAGATCACTCGAGCGTGCTTCCATGCTAGGGAAATGTGAAGTGTGCGGAGAACCTCATTGAAGACATGCGCGAGTAGGGAAACTTTTCACTTGGCAAGATGCTTTAATGCCCTGATCGGGTTACCTTTCGGGAATGGAAACTTGTTGACCTTGAGACCCCTGATGGTTTAGTGGATCTCGTCAGGGGTGGTTAAGAGGGATTCGCTGGCAGGGTTCAAGAATTAAGACCTCAACGCCACGTCAAATATCTCAGTAGCTGCTGGGAGCGAAATATCGGCCCCTGGCTGAAATTTGGTCTCCAAACTTTCGGCAAGGGCTTCGGCTTTATCAGAGTCTGAGAGAGCGATTCCCCTCGGGCTGACCAGGGGTAGTTGGAGTAGGAAATCTCATCACAAGTTTGGTCATCCCTCTAAAGTCAAACAAACGTAAATACGTGCCTTTTGAATGTTTTAAATGTATGACAGTTTGATACAAATATATAAATATATATATATATATATATATATATATTGCTCGTTTAGCCCAATTCCTATAAACGGACTATTGGTTTCTAATGGCTGTCCGTAAATTCGTCCATTCATTTATTCTCCCACGTGCATTGAACAACTGGTCTCAGAATTGATCTTCAAAATATTTAATATTCCAGATCTTTTAAAAAATTGTGGGAAAAATTCATGCTCTGCTGAAATGGGACAACAATAATGGGTACTTTAAAGAAACATATATTTATATTCGTAATGAAATATCGATTAATTTTTCTTCGAAGTACAGGAGTTTCCGAACCAATTTTTAGACAAAATAAAAAAAACGCATTTTCGTTCGATGAATTCTTTTCTGACAAATGCTACATTCGTCAGATAATATAAAAAAATATATAGGAGCCAGATATGAAAAACATGATAGCATAATAAAGAGCAAGCGCTTTCCATGCTCTATAGTTAAGGGAAGAGACAAATACTCAGAATATATATCACGTATTAGATAATGCTATAGAAACACACTCAGAATAGTTGAAAAGTCAAAATTATTTAAGAAACCTTGTCACAATATTACGGTTACAAGTTCACTGCCTGTCTTTTTTGTGTTTGTTTAGGTAAATTGTGCAGTTGATCTACATTAACCACTAAATTGCCAAACGCAATGTACAAACGCACATAATTTTAACAAAATATATTTCAATCAAACCGATTCAACACCATAAATAATCTACAGCACACAAAGCCAGTAAGGAACACATCAAAATTTCTGCTTCCGAACGTATTCCAATCCATTCCACTAAGGCCTACATCAACCAGTTCTTAGCGCTACCAAACGCTACGTATAGCCGTAATGTATTTGTACTGGAGAATTATAGGACAGAAAGGGAATAAAAGGAAATGTCCTGAAGGGGAAAAGCTGGGGTTTGAGGGGAATGAGGAGACGGTACAAAATTGTGGAGTTTGGCTTAATCACAAATTATTCAATTACATGTAAATGAAATACAAATCTTAAAACGTCTGATAATCTGCTTGCAGCTTACGGTTATGTGTTGTTTCGAAGCAAAAACCCTAACGAAGCGACAGTGAAGGAAGTACTGAAGGAATTGCATGACAACAACCTAGATTTGAACCAGTTGTTGGAAATGAGAGCAGATCAATGCCAGTAGGCGGAATAGTCAACAGCAAGAAGAAGTTCCGCATAGAGAAGGGTGTAGGGGAGGGAAAGGATCCCTCTAAGTTTTCAAATATCCAAGGCGAATTAATATTAACTTTGATGTAGTAAGTTGTATGATAACTTGATATTATATCTTATGTACTGAGTAGGAATAATTCTATTTAATTTTCCAGGCTTTGAGGCTATCAGTGGAGAATAAATGTATTTTTGAATTTAATCTGAAGTCGATGAAGTTCATTTTATATTCTGACCTAGACACATTTGGACGTTTTTCTACCACTAAATATGTTGGAAAACTCTCCCCTGTCCAATCCCTCCATCCCCACTCCCCCCACTCCTCATATTCAGAACGTACAGGCGTTTATTTTTAGAAGGAGTTAGCTGTCGGACGCTGTATTTAACGGCACATCTCTATCTAGTGCCGTCGTCAAGAACAAGTGGATGTATAAATCTAACCCATAACATGTTTCGACATTACTAGGTTTAATGAAGCAAAAAGGCAATGTGCCTTTCACACGTTCAAGATCGTCATTCTGGAAAATTGTTCGCTAATTACCAACTGCCATTAGCCCTAAACCCTGTTGCTCTTCATGTAACGCTAAGCTTAAACGCCCAAAGTTTATATGCATTTAACCACAGCTCCTTTTTGTGTTTTTTAAGGACATCAGAAAAATCATCGATAATTTTCTTAAAGATCATTAGTTGGTTCGCTTCTATAACACAAAGAGCTTGTAAAGCGCAGAGCGAAATAAATTTATTAGAAGTCAGGTTAATCCCATTTCTGAATACTTCCGTACCGTGGCCCATTTTGTTTGTTGCCAATTCTGACCGTGGAGGAACGGTATGTATTCTAGGTTAGAACATCTGGTAATTGTTGTGGACATGTTGTCACTAGGAAACGTTCCATTCCGACTACCTCAAATAATGCACTTTTGAAAAAAGAGGCAATGAACACTAAAATAACGACATTTATTTTTAATTTTGTAAATACATTGACACCACACTAAACTTTGCAGGTAATCTTCATGTAATATTTCCTGCGTATTTCTAGGTTTCCTTCTCTGCCAAAACAAAAATGGCTGGAAGTAATTAGGCTACATGAGAATTTGCAGAACAACAGAAATTGTGAGATTTGTGAGTGACAGCGAAGTGTTGGTTATGTTTGTAACACTAGATGGTGAAGTTATTGCAAGAAATATTTCGGAATTTTATAATATATTATAAAGTTGGAGTCTTGGTAAATGGTAGTGAAGTAAGGAATAAAAAAATTACGACTAGAATATAATTATCAGAAATTTGTATATATATATAAAAATATTACACACACTCACACACACACACACACACACACACACACACACATATATATATATATATATATCTTTAGCGTTTACATGCCACAGTGCAGATTAAGCTGATTTCAAATATAAAATGTAATTCATTACTTGTGTCTAATATTAATGAGACTATAAGTGAGAGTGCTGTTCACAGTATGGCATAGAGCTGGGCCGGGTTCGCTGTTGTGTGTCACAATTTCTTCAACACAACACATAACTGCAGACGTCAAACACCTCTTCAAATGACGTAATATTCAGCACACGGATCCAGCACGAACAAGCAAAAAGCTAAATTCCCAAATGTCAGGTAAATTAATGGCAAAAATGGGGTTCAATATTTTATAACGTAACACTAAGGACCGTTCGAGTATTTATAGTTGCGTAGAAATGTCTTAAATGTTACTTATTCTGAATGTGTGTCTGTTGCTATAGTTATCAGCCACGTAATGCGAATGAGCTTAATTTTATTCTTGTCTCTGGCCTCTCTGGCTGTACCAATGTTTTGCAGTGTAACTCAACGACACAATTTTGAGATAAACGATGTTGAACATAAAATGTGTGTACAGACTCTCTTTATAAATCTGTTTAAACAATTCTCATTCCAAGAAGAATTGAGGTGGGTATTAGCTTATCATGAATGAACACAGAACTTCTTTGAAGTACCGTTATTGTTTTCGGTTTGTAATGAATATTAAATTTTTTAAACAAATTTACGGAAACGCCTTAAAAAGTTCAGGTGTTCCATGCACAGACAGAAGGAATCAGACGGAATGACATACATAACGAAGCTAATAGCCTTTTTTTGCAATATTGTGATAGCTACAACAAAATATTAAACATATTATAAAACCCAAAATCCCGCTAGACACCGCGACGATTTTAATTCTCGTCCCGTTGTGGAATAGGAAGAACCGCTGAAACTTCCCTCGCAAAACAAGATACGAAATTTAAACAGTGAAGAATTTTAATTTCCAAACGACTATTCTTTTCGATACCAACAAGAGAGGAAATACACATATGACGTAAGATTGGGGCACATTCTGATATTTGATATGCTGTACAGTATTCAAATAGTCACACAATTCAATCCACTGTGGTCACACAATATTTCTCACATCTGTGATCATGCTACCTATAGTGTACACTCTTGTTACGATAATTTGCAGCGCTTATTCGGTATCTCTATATCCACTATGGCATCTGTTTAGTTTCAGGCCTTACATCAAACCATATCATCGAAATATTTTACAATTGCTAACTTAGGAACAAAACATGTGTTTTCTGTAGGTGTGATAAGGATGTTATTTTGTGGCTTGAAGAACAGAGTTAATCCGATCATGCGGTTGTGCTGCCTTCTTCTCACGAATGTAGGATAAGTGCGTAAAAGATCAAGTCTAGTGATATCGAATTAAAAATTTAAGTGCTCCTGTTACTGCCCGGTGTGACACAGGGTGTTGGTAGAAGTATAGCTGTACCCACCCTTGACCGCGGCACTAGAAGCGGGTGAGCGTTCAGCAGCATGCCTCAGCCGCACTTTACCCCCGGGAAAGACCGGGTACTCATTTTACTGGAGGCTGGTTGGACCCAAGGGCCAGTCTGGACCTGTGAAAAATCTCGTCCACACCGGGATTCGATACCGGACCGTCCAGGTTGTTGTCATTTGTTATACCGTCTGAGCTACCAAGCCCACGATATCGAACTAACCTGTGTTATTTTTTGGGGTGTAGGAAGGGTCACAGATACGGATCGTGGCTTGGGTTAGCGTGCTGCAGGTTATGACCCTTTAGCTTTAATTGTTACATTATCCAATATAATTTACTTAGGTACAAAATTAATTTACTTTCAATTGCAAGGATTAAAGGTTCGAGTCAACGTAGGAGCCATGGAAGTCTCTCACTTGTGGGTGTTGGTTTCTGTTATGTAGCGAAATTTGTAGGTGTAATCAATTTTGAAAATCTTCTTGTTTTCAAATATTATTACTTTTATCCCCATAGACAGTTGTTAGATAGAAACCACAGAGTTTATAACTTCTAATTTACCGAATGTTCCACGGAATAAGTGAGGGGTTAAAGCGTTTAACAAGGGATATATATATATATATATACATAATTACATAAATTAAGTGCCCATATTTTACATAAACTTGTAACATCAAACCAAACCACCATAGTTTTCTATTCCACAGGTGACATTATCAGTTCCCCAAGGACGACATCAATTTTAACCGGCCATCCGTGAACAAACCTAAAACCCAACTGTAGAAAAACATGCCTCCAGCTACTTCCTTCGAGAGTTTGTGGGGTTCATCACTTAGATAGATTCGGAATTCTAACGAGGGATATGTAAATAATATCAGAACACGTCGTGAATTTTAAAACCTAAAGGAAAGGAAATTCATATTTTAACTTAAACAAAATAAATTTTAGCACACTGCCTGTTGTCTGTAGAAATCTATGGGTATATATGAATGTCTGGTACTGCAAAATGTGAAAAATTATAATCTATAAATATACGGAGAATAAAATTTAAATGTTTGTTCATAAAAGGTAAAGGTAAAGCAGACCCATTACAAGAATGGACAGGCCCAGAGTGTTCCAGGAAGATAAGGTTCCCAGATTTCGTGACACATGATGGTGGTAAGTTGTCAGACTAGCGCACCGGCCGCATTTAACCCCTGGAAATTATCCTGATACTCATTTCTGCTAGAGGCTGAGTCGACCCCATGGCCATAGTTCAATCGGAAGAATTTTATGTCAATGGAAAATTCACTGACACCAGCTGGAATCGAACCAGCAAATTTCCGATTTGTAGCACAGCAGCTTAACCACTGTGCTACTCCTGTTTGTTAATAACTCAAATGCAATTCACAATGGTTCACACAATGCAGCAAAAAACGCCGTGGTCACAATCATCTACACTTTTAATATTCTACGACCCTTTTCATTTCTGATGGCGTCTTGAAAATTAAAGAATCAAAAGCTGAACACACGCCATTACAAATTTGGCAGATCGCTGCCAGCAAGCAGAATGAGCATCCGGACTTTGTGCTGGATACGGAGGCACTAGAACAGATACAAAATATTCTGGGAATTTTCATGTCACACTGAAGATTAACTGGAAATGGAATACAAAATATAATACACTTCTTTTCGAAAATGTAATAACACAAGAAGTTACCAGACTCTACTCCTTACGGCACAGAACGAAATATTATTATTTATGCTTGACACAGTAACTTCCAAAAAAAAATTACGAACCTTCAGTACCCGTTTAAACGTCGTTCTGTTAAGCCCACAGTTCCACGAGGCACAAGAAATTGTGAAATTCCAAACGACAGACAATTTATGTAAAACGCGTCACTGAGGAACTTTTGAGTAATTATTATTGCCTTAAAAAATACGTATTTTTAATATATGTTTGTGGACATTGTTATGCGGCTTGCAATGCACATGAGTCGTATGCTATTAGTGTCTCTGGTATGTCTGGTTTTATCATAATTTACCACATTATTTTATTGACGTCGCGAAATTTATAAACTTTCTAAAACAAAAAATTTTATCTTGATTTTCTGTACATATTTGTCTAGAACATTTCAAGTCTAAGACAAATTGAGCAATATTTTAACATAAATGTGCACAAGTCTTCAAGTAACATACCGGCTATTCTTGTTAGATGTTTACGAACATTCGATTTTCTAGACAGATATTCGAGAAATTCTTAATACCAAATTTCATGAAATTCATGCAATGAAACCGCCGTGTTTCAGGCGAATAATTATAAGGATTTAGAGAGAGACGGACAGACACGAGGAAGGTAAGTGTGGCTTTTCGCTATTTTAGAGCGTAACAGAATAAGGATACCTACTTAAAATACTCGCGCAACACAAAATAAAAAATTCGCACGTTAAGGTCACAAGAAGTTTTTCTACTTACACAAACTGATGTTCCTGTGAGTACTAACAATACAGCAAATGCGCATACAATGTAGGATAGAAACACGTTCTGACAGTTGGCATGATGTAAACTTATGTTTTTATAATATTTAATTCACTGTCTAATCTCTTGAACTGTTTCACAGAACTGTTACAAGCATCCACTAATTTAACCTGCTGTTACGATATTTTGCATCCCTTATTGCGTATTTTTGTTGTGGGTTAAAAGACAGGGGTTATCTTTCAGCAAGTGATATGGTGCCACCATCTTACGAATTAATGTAGTATGTGAAGGGACCAGGTGTTTTGACATCGACCTAAAGAATGTTTGCTGGGAATGGGTCCAGATGCATTGCTTGGCTCGGTTTATTGATTGGAGAAGATGGCGGTCTTGAAGCTTCAATTGCCACACAAAACAAAACAAAATATTTAGGTACAAAACTGATATTCAATTGCAAGGACTGGGGGTTTGGACCCCGCTGGAAATTTGCAAAGTTAAAGAAGGCTCAAACAGAGTTTGAAAATCACGTGTAATTTTGAATTACAAGAATTAAAAACATCATAACGATGATTTTCTGGTTATATTTAGAAAGTAATGATAGAGATCAAATGACGTTTGTCATCATAAGCAAGTGTCTTCCCAACGGGGTTGTATAATATGATATTATGTTTAAGGTTGGGGAATTAATTGGTACCACAAATTCAACTCTAAATGGAAATAACACAGACTGTTTTAATAACGTAATACTGAGGTCTGTTCGAGTATTTATGTTTGAAGTACAAAATTATTAAATAATACTCATTTGATTATGTGCCTGTTGCTTTATTTATCCAGCGTGAAATGTTCATGCGTCCTATTTTATTGTCGTCTCTGGCCTGTCTGGCTTTACAATTTTCTTCTAATGTATTTCATAAACAGCACGATATTCATATAAACGGTATATTGTTTTTGTTTTTACTCTCGTCTTTAACCTGTGCAATAAATGTTGA
>Ga0131853_10024370_pt1 | contig 10920 bp, 13 predicted proteins | sample TergutLab28metaG_FD_92764 | JGI IMG/M metagenome (GOLD analysis project Ga0131853, IMG submission 92764) | Labiotermes labralis P1 segment gut microbial communities from Petit-Saut dam, French Guiana - Lab288 P1 (version 2) (version 2) | ecosystem: Host-associated > Arthropoda: Insects >...
CCGCATCCTCGCCGGCTCGGACTACCCCTCCGCCCTTCCCGACTGGCCCGACCAGGTGGCGCGGGCCAGTGCCGTGAACGCAGCAGCCTTCCTCGGATCTCGGTCGCGCCTCCACCGCCGCTTACACGTGAAGCGCCACTCCGGCACGGCCTAGCCCGTTGGTTGCCCCAGCCCAGTGAAGGACCGAAGGAGCCCACAAAGGTGGCACTTATGCGGATGAAGGTCGCAGGGTGCGTCGTCGCTCCCAGTCTCGTTGCCGGTATGGCGTTGGCGGGGTATGGCAGCGGCTTCTCAGGTGGCAGTGGAGACGACGACCGGCCCGTTCGGATCGGCGAGGGCGTACTTGACTGCGCAGTGGGACCCGACCAAGAGTCTGAGTCACGTGGTCGACCAGGTCTTCGTGGCTGAGGTCTACGACCGGCTGGTGCGGTCCGCAGACGGCGCGAAGTTCAACGTGGCGGTGACCAATCCAGAAGGGGCCAAGAGCGCAGGATCCAAGGCAGCCTCGCAGCCGGCCAACGCCAACGTCACGCGATTGAACGCTCTGGACTCGACCATGCCGCAGATCCTGCTGGCTAGCGCAGGCAGAGCCCCTGGGGATCGGTCGACCGCCGGTCAACGTGGCGAGCCGGAACCGGCGGGATGACGTGCCCCTGCTGGGCCTGGAGTCGGCGGGAGCTGCCCAAAGTGAGCACAGTCGTTTTGCGTGAGTCCTGTCCTTGCACCGCGGCGAAGTGTCAGACCAGGAGGACGGTCTTTCCTCGGACGGGTCCGGTGCGGAGCATGGACCAGGCCAGGGCCGCATCCTCGAGCGGAAGACGGCGTTCGATGTCCACCTTCAGCCTGCCGGCATCGAACTCGGCGTTCAGGCGCTGCAACAGACCCGAACTGGGCTCGAGCCACGCATTGACCGCCCGTACTCCGTGCCCTGCCTGGACTTCGGGGGTGGCGGCGAGGGTGGCGCTGATGGCGGATCCGCCCTCGCGCATCAGTCTGGCGTACCGGGCAAAGTCTTCGGTGCCGCTTGTCACGTCGATCAAGGCATCGACTCCGTTCGGGAAAGCAGCGCGGATTCGCGCGTGAGCATCGCCTTCGGCGGTCGCGAACGACTTCATCGCGCCGAGATCCGACATTCGACCGTGATCAGCGCTCCTGGTGATCGCGACCACCCGTAGGCCTCGCTGGGCCGCGAGCTGGATCAGGAAACTTCCGATCCCGCCGGACGCCCCCACGATCACCAGCACTTCCCCCGCACACACGTCGGCCTGATCCAGGAGGTAGAGCGCGGTCATTGCGGCGTTCGGAACCGCCGCAGCATCCTCGAGGGGCACCCGCTCCGGGGCCAGGGCAAGCTGAGCCTGCTGCGGCATCAACACGTACTCCGCATAGCTCCCGGCACCCATCGGATCCCGCCACGCCTGCCCGTACACCGGCTGGCCGACCCGGTACAGGGTCACGTCGCTCCCGACCGCGTCAACGACTCCGGCGAAATCCACACCCGGCACGAACGGGTAGACGTATGGGCGGGTGTCAGCCAGCGCGCCCTCGGCCACATTCCAGTCGAAGGAATTCACTCCGACCGCGACCACACGGACCCTGACCTCGTCCGGACCCGGCACAGGCATCGGAAGCTCCATAAACTCGAGCGGACCGCCGGACTCACGAATCGCTACCGCCCTCAAAGGGTCACCGCCCTGGACGAACTCGACGCGGCACACGCCGGCGCTGGGGCTGCCAGGACGGCGTCAAGGAGGCCGGGGAATCGGGCGTCGATGTCAGCCCTGCGCAAGGAGACCGCCTTGTACCTGCCTCGCTTCTCCTCGCGCGTGAGGCCGGCCTCGCGGAGTACGCGCCAGTGATGCGTGGCAGTCGACTTGGTGACCTCCAGCGGGAAGCTGCCACAGGTCCGCGCTCCCGCAGACGCAGCAGCCAGCTCGTGCACGATCCAAAGACGGATCGGACAGCCGAGCGCGCTCAGCACGTCCTCAATCCGTAGCTGATCGCGCGTCGGGTGTTCACGGGCCTGCATGCTGCAATTGTACGATTAATCTCGTACTACCAGTCAAGTTGAGGCGGGGTCCACTGCAGGTACGGCGGGCGGCACCAAAACCTGCAACAAACCCTCCATGTGGGCGGCGGCTTCCCGATGGCGTCGGGCAGAGATGCAGTGGGGCTAGAGATAGCCGTCCGGGTGTGCCGACAATTCTCTTTCAAGTGCTGTTTGCGTTTTTCGCCCGGTGGCGTTCTACGCTCACCGCGTTGGACGAGGTTCGTGGGGAGGAGTGCTTCGCATGTATCCAATCCGGGCAATTGGGTGTCTTGCGTCAAGAAGTCGGCAGGATCTGCGTCCTGGCTTAGCGCGAGGCGCCATGTCCGTTCTTGGACGCGGACCTACGTGTACTAAGCCCCACGTCCTCGATTCGCATCCACGCCTATGCGATGAGTTGGTAGCGATATATAACTGAGACATGTTGTCCGCCAGTCCATTTCATGGTGATGTTCCACATTTGTGGTCAATGCTGTTGTTGTTCGCGGGAACTTCACAGGAAGCGGGGAAGTTAAACAAGCTGGCGACCCAGGCGATCAATCGCGGCATGAGCCTCGAAGCGATCGCTGCTCTCCTCGGTTACACCTCGATGTCGATGACCGTGACCTACGCGCGCATCGCCAACCGCACCGTCACTGACGAATACTTCTCCGTCGCAACACAAGTCGAGTCTCTATACGCCCAACCTGCGACAACCTCCGCTGTCGCTGATGGCCCGAACATGCGGCGTCTGCGCGGCGAGGCCAGCCGGCTGCTCGGCAACGGTCACTGGACCCGACCCGCGGCCCTGGACTGCCGTTACGAAACGATCTGCGAGACCTCCACCCACTTCACCACCAGCGAGGAGTACCGACAGACGCTGACCAATCAACTCGACAACGCCACCGAACGCGACGAACACCGCCGCAAAGCGGTCTACCTGGAACTGCTGACCAGGCTCGACACACCCCACACTTGACGCCGATCACCGGCGTAAGCCGCGGCTTTTTTTAAGAACTCACGGTCCAAACGCAATTCGGAGTTCTCCTGGCGGACCCGTTCGAGTTCGGCTCGTTCGTCGGGGTCGAGTGCACGGTCCTGATTCCCGGCGTTACGGGCTTTCGCCTGGGCGACCCACTTGCTGAGCAGCTGCTCGCTGACCCCGATCTCCTTCGCGACATGGGCGATGGGGCTCCCGGTCTCGATCACCAGGCGGACGGACTGCTCCCGGTACTCCGGTGTGTACTGCTTACGTTTGCCCGACATAGGGACATCCTTCTCGCTGGGCCAAGGGCCCCGCCAGTCAGGTGTCCACCATCAGGGGCAACCCCAGCGTTTCTGATATGGGAGATGGAACCCGCCGACGCCGATGCGTGTTTCGGCAATGTGCTGCGTGGTGCCGCCAGAACGATCCTGTCAGCGACGAGCTCGGCGACGGCCTCTCGGACGGTGTTGCGAGAAGACGCTCGCTCAGCTCGGCCTCGTTGAGCCGCTGGCCGGGGGCGAATTCGCCCTCCTCGATCCGCGAGCGGAGATCGTCGGCGGTGAGTTTGCTGACAGGCTGGAGTGGAAACCGGTCGCGGATCTGTCGCGGTATCGGTGACGGCTCCACTGTGCACCCTTCGTCGCACTCGCACGGATTCAGGGTGCGGGTGATTGGCTGGGTTCACTATTACATCACCCCATGTATCATTAATGTTATCGATAACGAAGATGAGGTGGGAGAAGTCGCCGTGACCGTGGCCGGTGTTGGCTCAGGCGCCGCGTCGGCGATCGTCGAGGATCTCGAACTACAGATACTCGTCGGTCGAAAGCAGCCGCACGAGCGACTGATCGAAGACGAGCTCATGATTCAGTACGACGCCAAGCGGCACGTGGTGCGTCAGGCGCTGCAGGAGCTCGAGTACCGGGAGTTGGTCGATCGTGTCGCCAAGGTCGGGTCGTTCGTTCGGGCCTACGATGCGCGCCAGATCTCGGATCTGTACGAACTGCGGATCATCGTCGAAACCGAGTGCGCACGCCGCATTCGGTTTCCTGTTTCGGCCAGCCACATCGAGCACCTGCGGTCGATCCAAGCCCGTCACGACAGCGCTGCTCGTGCGGACGATCTGCGGGCAACGATCCAGAGCAATATCGCCTTCCACGAGTACCTGTTCGGACTGTCGTCGAACACGTTTCTGGTCGATGCTGTACGCAGGTATGCGCGCATGACCTATTCCACACGCTCGATCACGGTGGCGCAGCCGGAGAGCAACGAGCGCAGTGCGGAGGAACATCACGCGATGATCCGTGCACTCGAGCAGGGAAACGGCGAGGGTCTCGCTGCCTTGTGCCGTGATCACCTCGCACCCGCGCGGGAGACTTATCTGCGGATCCTCAATTCGCGCTGAGTGAAGCATGGCCGGGAGCGTGGTCGGCGAAGCTGTAGCAGTCCCGAGGATTGGTGACAAGTATCTGGTTTCGTAAAGCTGTGTCACTCAACCACAAACGAAGTTCCGCGGCTTGTTCTTCGGCTGTCGGTGGCAGCCCGGGCGGAGCAACGTAGGGCCAGTCCGAGGCCCAGAGCAGTCGATCCGGCACAGCCTCGGCCAGCACTTCGACCCGAGCGTGCAGGGCCTTGCCGGAGTCGGCGGGCGACACATGGGGCGCCAACCGGTAAGCACCGGACATCGTGATCCACACACGCAGGTCACGAGCAAGTCCGACCATGGTGTCGATTTTGCGTGAGCGCGGGGCGATGTCGGCGGGTAGAAAGCCGAAGTGGTCGAGTACGACCGGAACCGGCGAACGCGCGATCAACGGCACCACATCCTCCAAGACGTCCACGAGATCGGTCATGAGCTCGATGTGCCAACCCAATTCAGCGATGCGATCGGCGATGCTGGGCAACTGCGACAGAGCAACTCCACCGTTCATCCGATTCTGTAGTCTGACGCCGCGCACGCCACGTCGATGGAGCCGGAGCAATTCGTCGTCCGAGACCGACGAGTCGATCACGGCGACACCGCGTAACCGGCTGGGGTCCTGTGCGAGCGCCCGCAACATCGGCTCGTTGTCGGTGCCGTGAATGCTGGCGGTAACCAGCACCCCGCAGTCGATTCCCAGTTGATCGAGATGACGGCGGTAGTGATGGAACGGCGCCGGAAACATCTCGTAAGCCGCACCGGGCACCGCGGGCCGATCGGCGTCGAGCACATGGGCATGAACATCGACCGATCCGGGAAGCGCGACGGTCGACGAGGTCATCGGTTTGCCTCCATGGCCGAGACCTCGTCGAGTTCCCTGACGGGTCCTTCCTTGATCAACAACGCTCCGACGGCGAGGACGGCATAGGCCACGGTGGTGAACCCGCCCACTGCTGCCATGAGACCGATTCGATGGGCGAGCAGGCCCGCTGCCGCGGGGAACACTGCGCCGATCCCTCGACCGATGTTGTAGGCGAATGCATGTCCGGTAGCGCGGACCTCGGTAGGGAACTGTTCACTGAGCAGGGGACCCAGTGCGCTGAAGTGAATGATGCTGACGACACCGTGTGGGAAACACGGCAGTCTGAAGATCAGAGGGCGCGCGTCCAGCAACAGTCCGGGCAGGACAACGATCGGACCGACGAAGGCGCCGATCATCAATGTTCGGCGCCGCCCGAGTGCGTCGGTGAGCCAGGCGCCGGCGAGATACCCGGCGAACGCGCCTGCGATGGTCAAGCCCAGCGTCGCCCCCATAGCGTAGATCTTCAGTCCGCGTTCGACTTCGAGGACCGCGGAACACGGCCATCGACTCCCTGACCGTAGTGCGCTCGCGATCATGGTTGATGCGGGGTCCGGGGACGTGGCGGCGGGATGAAGAGAACGAAGAAGGCCGGCAGTATCCCGAAGGCGAACAGGATACGCCAAACCCACTGGGCCGGAAGCGCTGCGGAGACGGCGACAAACATCAGGACCGCGACGCCCCAACCGAGGGCCCAGCCCGATACCGCGCCGACCACGCGCCCGCGGTATCGGGCTCGGACGTTCTCGGCCATCAGGACAGCCCCTGTAGCCCGTCCTGGGCCAATGCGCACAACAGCGTGAAGCTGGCGAACCAGCAGACCGTGATCTGCAGGACGCGGACACGCCCCACCGGTCTGCCAGTATTCCGGCAATCCATCCGCCGAGCGCCGAACTGACAGCGCCGCGGTGCCGATCGCGCCCGCTTGACTGTTGTCGACCAGAAAGCCCGTCGAGAGCACGATGGGAATCAGCAAACTGTACGTTTGAATATCGGCTGCATCGGCGGCCCAGCGCCGAAACAGGCCCAGAACGTGCGCCGTTCCGTGCGGTCGAGTCGGCCGAACCGCTTCTGCTACAGGAGGAGTCCACGGCTCCGTCGGTAGTCGGCGACATCGGTGTTCCCTTCCGGGGAGTGTGCGCGGTGCCGCGGCGTCCACGGTGAACGGCTGCACCGCCGATGCGACTGTGTCGCTTACGGTTTCGCTTGGCTCGGCGCCGGCACGACCGGAATCGAGCCCCGTGGTTCGTCGTCTCGCAGGAAATTGAAGTCGCACCCCTGGGGCGCCTGGAGGACTTCGTCGACGTAGAGTTTCTTGTAGCCGCGGGTGGGACGACGGACGGCCCGGACAGGGGTGCTCGCGCGCCGGCGGTCCAGTTCTTCGTCATTGACGTCCAGGTGAAGAGTCCCCGCCGATGTCGACAGTTCGATGAAGTCGCCGGTCCGGACCAACCCGAGTACCCCACCGACCGCGGCCTCGGGCGCGACGTGGAGGACGACCGCACCGAATGCGGTACCCGACATTCGACCGTCGGAGATGCGGACCATGTCCTTGACCCCTTGCCGGGCAAGCTTTTTGGGGATGGGAATGTAACCGGCTTCGGGCATACCGGGTGCGCCCACCGGACCGATGTTGCGGAGAACGAGGATATCGTCCGCGTCCACCTCGAGATCTTCGCTGTCCAGCCGCGCGGCCAAATCGTCGGAGTCTTCGAAAACAACCGCCCGGCCGCGGTGTTCCATCAGAGCGGGTGTGGCGGCGGCCTGTTTGAGCAACGCACCGTCTGGTGCGAGATTACCGGTGAGGACGATGATCGAGCCGGGTGGGTGGAGCGGTTGCGCGACAGTCGAAATGACGTTTTGCTCGAACAGTTCCTTCGCCGGCGGAAGATGCTCGCCGAGTACCTTTCCGGAGACGGTCATCGCATCGAGGTGGAGAAGATCGCGCAACTCGTACAGCAGCCGCGGAACGCCGCCCGCGCGGTGCAGATCCTCCATGTAGTGGCTTCCGGCCGGCTTCAGGTCGACAAGTACCGGGGTCTCGCGGCTCAGACGGTCGAGGGCCGCCATATCGATGTCATAGCCCACCCGCCCCGCGATGGCGGTCAGGTGCACGACGGCGTTGGTCGAGCCGCTCATCGCGAAGAGAACTCGGAACGCGTTGGTGAACGCTTCCGGGGTGAGGAGGTCACGGACCGTCGTCCCTGCGCGTGCCAGTTCGACGGCGCGCCGTCCGGTTTCCTCCGCGATCCGTACCCGATCGGCGGTGACAGCAGGGGGAGTCGCGCTGCCGGGCAACGACATTCCGAGTGCCTCGGTGACGCAGGCCATGGTGCTGGCGGTGCCTGCCACCGAGCACGTACCCACGCTGCCCACGAGGCGTCCGTTGATGTCGTCGATCTCTTCCTGGTCGATCTCGCCTGAACGAAACCGTCCCCAATTGGCACGGCAATCGGTGCACGCGCCGATGGTTCGACCTCGATGCGAGCCCGTGAGCATGGATCCGGTCACCAGCTGGATGGCCGGCTTGTTCGCCGATGCCGCTCCCATCAATTGCGCGGGCACCGTCTTGTCGCAACCGCCGATGAGGACCACGGCATCGACCGGCAAGGCGGCGATCATCTCCTCGGTGTCCATCGACATCAGATTCCGCATCAACATGGACGTCGGGTAGGAGAAGAGCTCGTGCAGCGACAGCGTCGGGAACGCGATCGGAAACGCTCCTGACAGCATGACGCCGCGCTTGACCGCATCGATCAGGGTGGGAACGTTTCCGTGGCACGGATTGGCGTCGCTCGCGGTGTCGACTATGCCCACCACGGGCCGGTCGAGGGCATCGTCGCCGTACCCCGCCCCCTTGATGAACGCTTTGCGCAGGAACAGGGCGAACTCGTCGTCGCTGTAGTTGATCAGGTTGGACCGCAGACCGCGCGGCGGTTGTGTCTGTCCCACGTCTCTCCTTGAGTCGATAGTGTTATCGATAACAGAATCAAAGCACCTCGCTCCAGCGAGTGCAAGGGTGCATCCATGCGATCCTCGACGCGGTCGAAGACACGGGTGAGATGGACGTCGTTCATGACCTCGCGATGCCGCTGCCCGTGCTCGTCATCTCCGAGATGATGGGCGTGCCCGCGGCCAGCCGGACGCCGCAAGCTCGCCGCGATCGCCGCCGCTTATGCACTCTGCGCGAGCATCCCTCAACGGGTCGATTGTGTACTTCAACCAGACTTTCCGATGCACGCATCCGCCCCGCGTGAAAGCCCGGCAGCTCGAAATGCTGTTGCTTCAGTCGAGCCAGACCGCGACACCTCCGTGCGTCGAGCATGCGCCGCGATGGCTAGCGGCGTAGCTGTAGGTTCCGTCGTTGCATTGCGCGGGTTGCTCCACCGGGCGCCGAAGGAGCGGACTTCGGCGCGGGCGCGCCGCCGGTGGTGCCCCCGCCACCGGCCGGAGCCGCCGCGGGCGCGGTGCGGGCGGCGGAGCGACGACAGGCGCGACGGCTACCTCGGTGGACAGCTCCACCATAGGTGCCGGCGGGGCGGTGCCACGGTGGTGGTCGGGTCCACTGTCGTGGTGGGCGGCAACGTAGTCGGTGACGGCGTGGTGGTGTCGTTGTCGGCCGAGCGGTTGTCGTCGCGGTGACCGATGTCGTCGGGCTCAATGTGTCCGACGCCGGCGAATCCTTGTCGGGGGCGATTGCACCGTTGACGAGTGCAAGGCCGCAACGACATCCTTCGGCGGGATCTGACGAACATCACGGTCAAACCCGGATCCAACGGGTGGTCCGTGCTCACCGGGACCCTCACCGACTCCTACACCGGCAAGACCACCGAGTTCACCCGCGGCGAGGGCACCTCGCACGCCGTGCAGATCGATCACGTCGTCGCGCTGTCCGACGCGTGGCAGAAGGGTGACGGTGACGCCGCGACATAGTTGCCGCCGAACAAGCCCTACCGCTGCACCTACGTGACCCGACAAGTTCAAGGCCTCCAGGTCAGGTCTACTTTTCACAGGCGACGCCGCCGCGGTCGCGGTCAAGTTTGCGGTTGTAGCCGATCTGGCCGACATGGATCGGGGCGGCGCCGGCCGCTCGCGCTGCGGCACAGTTCGCGTAGTAAAACACGTCGTTCCCACTCGGTGCCGGTGCCGGCGCAGCGGGTTCTGGTGTCGCAGCCGTTGTGGCCGCCCGGGACGGTCACGTCGTCCGACCATGCTCGCCTGAAGAGCTTGCGGTCGTAACCCGTTTTCGCCGCGCGGCCCTTGACCGGAAGGGTCTCGAGCCGAGCGAGAGCGTCGGCGGCAGTGTCCACCGCGATCTGCGAGACCGCGCCCGGTGCTGGTGGTGGCGACTGCGTCGCCGTCGGTTCCGTTCCGGTCTGTGTCGGCGGCCGTAGGTCCGTCGTTGCCGGTGAGACAGAGGTCGTCGGTGTCTGCGCGTCCGTCGCGGTGCTGCACCCGGCAACGACGAGCTCAGCGGTCACCGCGAAAGCGCCCGCCATGGCGGGTCGCTGGAATGCCGATGATCGACGAATCACTTCACTCCCCCAAAAAACCTGTCGCGCTCACCCGGCACGCGCGGTGGATCGTAGCCAGGACCCCCGTCAATATTCCCGGCACGCCCGCCGCGCGATAGATGGCGCCGGCTCCTGCCGGACCGGTACCGGTGAGGGAGCGGTCGTCGTCGGTTCTGCCGCCGCGGATGCCCGGTCTGGGACCGGGGTGGTCTGGCCGCAGCCCGAGAGAACCCTCTTCGTGCGCGGGTTTGCGTACGGGCAGAAGCAGAAACAGGTATGGAACCCGGGGAGATTACGGGTCGCAACCGCGCTGACTCTAGGCATAGTTGTGCGTCACATCACAAAATCCAATGAGTATGAGGTAGATCACGGCGCATGCCTAGTTGCGAGATTCGGATACATCTCGATCGGCGTGCACGACCTCGAGGAGGCGACGGAGTTTTACTTCCCGTTTCATTCGACTCGACCTGACCGAGCGAAATGGCCGAGGGCGCTTGCGTCCGAGGTGGTGCGGCATCCGACGATCGATAGGCCCTACAGCCCACGAGTTCTCGAACTCGCGCCGGACGCAATCAACTTGTGGCAGAAGCCTTTTGCCGAGCTGCGCAACCTCGATGCGGTGATCTGAGCTGTCCGGCGGGTATCAACACTTTCTATCCATCGCAGACCAGTCAGCAGTACGGAAGGAAACACAGCATGTGGTTTGAAGAGTCTGGCCTGATCGTCGAGACCTCGCGGGGAAAGTCGTTCGTGGATGGCCATGGTCCGGCCCGCACAGACAGTTCGATGCAGCGCAGGGTCACTGCTTAGTCGTAGTAGCTTCCGGGCTGCTCCGATTCTGCACTGCAAAGCAGGCCCATCGTTGGGGGAGAGGGGAACTCGCCGGCGGGTCGTCCGTTGACAGACAGTGCCACTGCAATCGAGCGACCATGCGGGTGGGGGAGAACGAACTTCAGGAACTCCGTAACCTGCCTCGATTCCTCGCTCTGTGGGTGACGTCGGTTGTCCTCGGGGGAGTTGAAACCTCACCGCACGACCTCAGCATCCATGTTATGCCAAGTAGTTCAGCCGAAAGGGAGTATTGGTGTCTCAACCGATCGATTCCGTACCCGGGCC
>Ga0131853_10024371_pt1 | contig 10920 bp, 4 predicted proteins | sample TergutLab28metaG_FD_92764 | JGI IMG/M metagenome (GOLD analysis project Ga0131853, IMG submission 92764) | Labiotermes labralis P1 segment gut microbial communities from Petit-Saut dam, French Guiana - Lab288 P1 (version 2) (version 2) | ecosystem: Host-associated > Arthropoda: Insects >...
AGCCATCTGAGCCCTTGCACGGCTTCTGTCTGGTTAAGTATTTTCTTATTATATCACTATGAGTATTTCTCGACCTTCTGGGGAAGGGGTTAGACGTGGCAGTTGACATAGAGACGTGTTTTGTACGAAGGACCGTTTTTGAGGAACGTGATGCAATTTAATAATGGGGTGTAGGAATGTTAGTCTGTGCTGCAACTGAACGGTCGGTGTACAGAAGCGAGCTCTGTTCATAATAGTCTTTTAATTAAAACAAAGTGCATTGAATATGGCCACTTAATTTGATTGCAAGGTGACGTCGGTCACCAAATTTTGGGGCTCTCATTATGGTTTAATTTTTGTCGTTTAACTAACGAATCAGCAGAAATGATAGTTCCTTACTGAAAATAACCTAATTCTTTGCAACAGCTAAGTTATTGAATTTACGACGTTGCTGGCTGGACAACTGAAAAATCGGGGTCTGATTCGTGGCGCTGTCGTTCATTTTTATGCTGTTTGCCGCGTTCACACTGGCCATGAGATACATCCAGTCTTCTATCCGAGGTACATCCAGTCTTCTATCCGATAGGTAACGGACACTTTTTCCTGGGAATCGAGCGGTCGGCGCTTGATGTCACCCGCCCCATCCAGTGCCGATTGTTTAAAAAGCACCACAATACGACGACTGCACATTGACTTTATAGCGCAGTGTGCAAGGCGTCCCGAGACGTAAGGGCGCCGCGGTCAACTTACTAATTTGGTGCCATTTAAAATTGCCGTTCTTTAACATTTATCGACCTACGAGTTTGGCGAAAATCTTTGAAGGCCTGTGCCCAAATTATGTATAATTTTCGGATTAATTCTTACGAACGTGGAAAACCTGAGTTTACCGGCACCATATATCCGACTACTCTAATTACGTCTGATCGTCCAGTATAGGTTGGCGCTCCGGGCGGCTGTCCGGCTGGCCCGCTCCTTAATCTGGCCTTGATTGTGTGTGCCGCCTGCTTTCACGTTCCTAACTCGTCATTGTGCTCAAGTGATGCAGCTATTGTAATTACGTATTTGATTTGGTTGCTGCCTGCGTCTAATTCGTTGTGTTTGTAGTGGGCGTATGGCCCTTCTACCGACAATCCCCGATTTCCGCAATTTCAAATCACGAAATTTCAATCTTACACTTTTTTTAGAACGTAAAAAAATCGAAACAATATTTTTGAAACGCGCGCTACATCTTTACTTGCGGGAATGAAAACGCCATCAGGCTAGGGTGGCGGAAGAATACTGTCGGGTGGTAACTCACGCGGCAGGATGGTCGTGCAGCTGCCAGTCAGGTTCCAGTATGTTGGATTTGGGATTTAAACTGGACTCCTTATCTGATACATACCTGGTAGCTTCAAAGTGTTTTTGGAGTCCCTTTGTTTGTGAGAAATACAAAACATTAAGGCAGTTTAAGCTACATTTCCTACAAAGTAGTTTTCTTGTGCAACTGTGCACTTCCTCCAGCGACTGTAAAGGTATTGGGAACATTCCTGTAGGGCATTTTGTGAAAGCTGTTTCAGCTATTCCGTCGCTTTCTTAATTATGTCTGACATCGCACGAGCGCCCTCCCTTCAGTACTGATTCAGTCTAGGAATCAAGTAAACATCAGCCAGAGCAAGGCCAAGAGGGTATGGAAACGCTCCAGTGTTTTCACATTGTTCTCTGCTAAGTAATCTTTGACCACGACCGGCCGGTGTGCTGGAGCATTGTCGTGAAGAAGAAACCAACTGTTGGATCTCCATTTCTGGGGCGTTTCCTTCTGACTGTTTTCTTTAGGCGACGTAGGATATCAGTGTACATTTCTTTATTGACAGAAACAATTCCTGTAACTTATACCAGCGAATTCCGGGAACGTTTTGAAGCTACTATTTGTGAAGTTTACCATTTGTATACTAAATTCCGATATGTGCAGAACTGGACTAGCGCCGAACCTCCCGGAACGTAACTGCTGCGTATGTGTCAGGAGTATCTGTGTTTAATTAGGCTTCCGCTTATACATATTCTGTTTATTTCTGATTCCTAGCGAATTGGTCTTCTGAACAAATTTTCGTGCTATTTGTCTTTTGATCCCAGCGAACTTCTAAAAGTCTTTTGCTCTCATACATGATACAGCTTCTTTGTGCCTCAGTTTCGCGCTATTCACTGCTCTAAATCATTCTTGCGTCTCCCTTTAAGCTTAGTAACCTCTTTCGATAGTATCTGAAGAACTGAAACTCGATAGAACCAAACTTCTCCATCGGGCATGATTGTCGGTCATTTCTGTCAACCATCACAATCCATTGTACCTTACTATAGTGTTAACATTATCTGACCAGTTTCTTCTCAGTTTTCGTAAGTGCCTGCTTATCCAACAGAATTCTGCAACCATTTCTCGTCTGCTATATCCGAGCATCGTGTCAAGCCTTATTTCCTTTCTGCCACTACCCTTTGGCGATGATAAGTTTCGTTGTGTTACCTACCGTTCTGTTAAACAGATGAACGAGACAAAGCTTCTTTATGGAAGGCGCTAAATGAGTTTTGTGTGGCTTCCCCTGGCACTGTTCCATATTCAAGTATCTACATTGAAGCCTGGGAAACCTTATGGAGACTCGTGTGATGGCGGTGAAATTCACTCCTTTGTTTCATTTACAGTTGAACTCTACCACGTATTCTCTCGGTAAAGGGAACAGAGAACTTTATTTAATTTTCGTAGGGTTTCATGTATACAGACATTGATAACAAGTTGAATTTAAAACTGTCTCTAACCGTTTTAATGTATTGCTTGTGATAACACGTTTAAAACACTGGACTGTCTTGTCTGGATTTGCTTGAGAAGATGCATGAAGGCAGATGAAAACATTTTTGTGTTTTCAGCAGCATAAATTACGTGTTACTGCGTCAACGTAACGTTGTAATTAGCAAGGAGATGCAGGACAAATTGTGAAACCTACGATCCCTTCCACAAATGTTGGTTTCACAGAAGAATTACTGCTGTTGTTGTTGTTGGGTCTTCATTTGTTAATAAATTGTTACTAAATTTTGTCGGGCGTGTCGCCAAGTTTCACATCCTGGCTCTATTTTAAAATCATTGAATTTCGTGCACGATATGGAAACTTGTACATGAGGTACTCCCGTACAAAAACTGCGTGTGTCTAACTCCTTAGGTTCATTAGTTACTGCAAGTACGCTTAAAGCGGAAGAAATTTCACACGACGGCCATATTGCATGATATGATATATTTGTTAACTGCATTTGCGTTGTCACCCGGTGGCGGTATTACAGTACACATTTACACACAGACAGTGCTTCGAGCAACATAAATAACAACAGAACAACACAAATAACAACTAATTTGGAAGAGTGAGGGCCGTGCCTCGTCTTTGCGAATTTTACCCTGGCATTTGCCTTACAACTGAAAAAAAAAAAAGCACTAACATGTTACATGAAATTTGCAAAACGTTGTCGAATTTTTGAATAGTTGTTATTGTGTCACGACCTTAGTTTAAGTGCTTTTGTTACTGCACCCACCTCTCAACATATCACGTCCGCAGTTCTCTATTATTGATTATAACCAGAGAGGCAATGTACGTATAACGTAATACTGAGACGCTTTCGTTATTGCAGTGGAAAGGCAGTAAGTATTACATATTGTGAGTGTGTTTTTGTAGCCTTAGGTTTCCAGCATTCAATCCTCAGGCGCCATATTGTCATCTGTGGCCTGTTAGGCCCTACAGTCTTTCTCATAAACTGCACGATTTTCAAAAAAAAAAAAGTTGCTTAACACTCATTGTGTGTTTTCAATTTCTCTACAACTTCTGTCTGAAACATTTCTCATTCTAAGACGAAACGAGCGAGATATGATGCAAATGTATATTGGTCTTCATGTAGAGTGCCCGTTATTCTTGTCCCATTTTCGAAAAATTCTCACATATCAAATTTCAGGAAAATCCGTCCAGTGGGAGCCGAGTTGTTGCATGCGGACGGACAGATGGACAGACGTGACGAAGCTTATTGTCGCTTTTCGTAATTTTGCGAGCGTGCCTAATAAATTGGAAGATAAAATGAAGTTGCCTTCAATGTGGTAATGATCACACCAGTAGCAAAATTCAGGCTAGTTCAAAAGTTGAAATGGAGAAGAAGGGACGTAGGTGGAAATTGGGCTAAAATGAGCTTCACAGTGCTATAGTAATAACATAAAATTGGTCCTGTACGCTCCGTAGAGGTGTGTGGGGAATGGAGTTATAACTCCATTCATTCTTAACCACGGAAGTGGAGTGATTGCTCAGCCCCACACCCCGCCCACTGTACCCATTCGATAAGACACTGGATGGGATCCAGAGTCGGTCTGGTAGCTGCGCAAATGGGATCAATCTCTTGCTCCTGCCGCAAATAGGACCTCGATTACTCAAACTTCTAACCCCTATCCTAATCCCCAACCGAGTGCACTGTTCCTATTCTTGTGCTGTAGAAGTACAAAAGGAAAATGTTTTACCCAGTGCTTTATAAACTCTCTTCAGGAATTTCGTCTATTATTAGTGCCGGTATGGTTATATTAGATTGGACAGTTATCACTGGGTAGGTCACCATTCATCTCAGATGATAGTGGGTGGTGGGAAGGAAGCACAACAAAACACTTCAGGCAGGATGGCCGAATGTACGTCTCAGAGTGTCATCGAAATATCAAACTAGTCGGTTTGAAGGAAATGTATGAAATGAACGTGTAATGGTATGGTAAAGTGGTTGGATCGTAGATGCGTTCACTTATCATTTGGGATACATGATGGAGAGAAAATTTGCTGGGCGTAAGGGAGCGGAATTTCTCTTCGGCACCATGACCACAATGGCTTTCCGGGTTACACATCCTTTGGTTCAGGTTTTTTGGTTGCGGCGACGCATTCCCGGTTTTAGAATAAAAACTGTGTCACTACACCCAGCGTAGGACTGGCTGTTGCGAGTATTCCAGATAAGTAATTTACAATACGCGATGAAATACTTGAGGAAATAAAGGAACGAAAATATTCGATATGTTGATGAAATCAACGATTGCTTATAAACGTTTAAGAGCGTCTTAAACTATATTATAAACATCAGAGTTGGAGGACCTTTTTATTGGCTCGTGCCAAATTTTCTGTAATCTTCGATGTAATTCTTTCGCGTGGCCCTGGGAATTTTGACGAGCAAAATAAGGTCTTGGAGTCTTCCACAATTATAATTATGAATTATTGCATTATAATTATTATGAATGCACATTATAATTAATGCATAGTATAATTTTTATATTTTCTACTAAAGTTACCCTCGAGAAATGCGGTAAGGAACAGAATGTGGCAGTATCTGGGGCGCTTACTATGCCATAAGGAACACAATGTGGCAGTACCTGGGGCGCCCACTTTGTGATAAGGAACAGAATGTGGCAGTACCTGGGGCGCCCACTATGCGATAAGGAACAATGTGGCAGTACCTGGGGCGCTCACTATGCGGTAAGGAACAGAATGTTGCAGTACCTGGGGCGCTTACTATGCCATAAGGAACACAATGTGGCAGTACCTGGGGCGCTCACTGTGCGATAAGGAACACAATGTGGCAGTCCCTGGGGCGCTCACTATGCGGTAAGGAACACAATGTGGCAGTACCTGGGGCGCTCACTGTGCGATAAGGAACACAATGTGGCAGTCCCTGGGGCGCTCACTATGCGGTAAGGAACAGAATGTTGCAGTACCTGGGGCGCTCACTATGCGATAAGGAACACAATGTGGCAGTACCTGGGGCGCTCACTATGCGATAAGGAACAGAATGTGGCAGTACCTGGGGCGCTCACTATGCGATAAGGAACAGAATGTGGCAGTACCTGGGGCGCTCACTAAATGTAACCTAAAAAACAAAGGGCAACAAACAACTCCTTTGGGTGAGCGTGATGCAGATAAGTAGGGAATTTTTCAGTTTTGAAAGCGTAAAATTGCCGAATTGATAATTAAACAAAGAAAGATACGACGGTAAAGGCAGAAGATAACCGAGATTCTGCTGTTGACAGGGTTGTGTGTAATAAAGCGAAATGAACTACAAATGATTCAATACTTAATCATAGTGGTGCTGTTATGCACGGGTAATTGAAATGCGTCTGAATTTTCAAACCGCTCCTGGGCCAGCATAAATCTGTGATGCATGGCGGTAGATGTAGTATGGCTGTGCGTAATTTTGGAGTCGCTATGACTGTATTGTGAGAGTGAGTTGGGACGTTAAACAGTACTTGCGATCTTTAGGTTTCTGTGACCGTGCATCGTGAGCAAGTTGTGAAGTGAGAGAGAAAACCAACAAGATGCAACAGTTAGATGTTTATTATCAACACTCTCTCAACATGTTTCGGGCATCATTATGCCCATCTTCAGGAGACCAAGACGTGTGTTACTGCACTTCTGTTCTCAAGTGCCACCATTCTCCAGCGGAGTGTCACGAAGGAAGACCTTTAATTGTTGTAGAGATTAAGCGTATTTTACTGGCATAGCCCTTTACCGCCAGGATTGTAGACAGTTTGTTACGAATGGAATAACATACCTCCCGTCGCTTAACGACGGAGATATGTTATGATAAATGCGTCGTTTGGCGATTTCAGTCCTGTGCGAACGTCATAGAGTGTACTTACTCAAACCTAGATAGTACAGCCTACTCCCCACCTAGTCTGTAAGGTATAGCCTATTGCTCCTAGGCTACAGATCTGTACAGCATGTTACTGTACCGAATCTGTATGCAATTGTAACACAATGGTAAGTATTATGATATAATATTATAATATTATTATCTTATGGGACCACTGTATTATATGCGGTCTGTCGTTGAGCGAAACGTCGTTATGCGGCGCATACCTGTATTGTATAAATAGTACGCTATCTAGCTGTGTATCACTTTTTGAAGTAAAGTGTATATTGTAATTGTAACAGGTTCCTTCGAAATCATAATAACGTAGTCTGGATAGTGATTAGACCACGTACTGGCCGTCCGAGAATGGGAATTCGATTTGCGACAAGAGTTGAGATTTGTTTCTCTTCTGAGTACCGCCCCGGCTGTGGCACCCACCCTGCCTCCCATACACTGCACTGTGGGTTGCTCCGCCGGGTGTAAAGACGCTGGAGCTTGAAGCTTTCTACTGAACCCTGTATAGCCGAGGTTAAGAGTACGTCGTCATAGGTTGCTTAATTAATGAGGACGGGGACAACTAAGGCCTAATCTTACCGTAACACATTACGACATGAAATCCATGTAAATTATTTATTTTCTGTCTCACAGAAGACACGTACTGTTATAAGGAACTGCCTGGGACTGCTAAATGGCTAAAGATTTAGTATGAGAATAGTAAGAGACGATCATGCTTGTGGACTGAACACAGAGTTCTTAATGTTACAATATGCTTTAAATAGTTCAAGTAATCTGTTCAGCTGAAAATGATGGAAGATGTAGATCTACACATTAAATTAAATCCAGGATTGCCATGGCAAAAGCAGCATTCAACATGAAGAAGGCTTTTTTTTTCACCGGCAAGTGTGTCTTAAATTTAAGGAAGAAACTTAGAAATTGCTACGTTTGGAGCGTAGCTGTATATGGTAGAACTCAGTTGAAACCTGATGGCACACGGTGACGCACGGTAGGGGACGTGAAGGGGAAACATGCGAGTGGAGTGGGTAGCCAGTAGTCTTGCACTGTACCTCAGAACATGGTGTATCCAGCATTACTACCATTACTACCGCTGATGCGCACACCTCGGCTGCCAGTAGTCGACTGAACTGATCCCCGCCAATTTAAATGGACTCGTTCGTTTCGCTGAAAGACCAAATATGGTTTCTGCGCGTGTGCCATCACGTTTCAGACGTGCTCTACTGAAACTTAGGCACTTGAGAAAGTAGAAATACCCGGAAAGTCTTGAAATGTGGTATTGGGAAAGCTGTAGAAGATCATTTGAACCGATCGTGTGAGAAATTAAGAAGTATTACATGGAATCAAAGAGAAGAAGAATACCATACATACAATAAAAATAAGGAAGGCTAACTGGGTTGGCTACGTCTTGTGCAGGAACTGCCTTCTAAAACACGTTATTGAAGGTAAGATGGAGGGAGAGGTGCAAGTGACGGGAAGACGAGGAAGAAGATGTAAGCAGCTATTGGGTGACTTTACGGAAACGAGCGGATACTGGAATTTCAAAGAGGAAGCCCTAGGTCGCACTGTGTGGAGAATTCGCATTGCAAGAGGTTATGGATCTGTCAGCAGTTGATACATCAGTAGATAAACCATGAACAAAGTAACCGCGTCGAATGTCGTTTGAAGATATCGGGTTATACACATTGTGTGTTGCGGTACTTCGGAACCACAAGACAGACATCTGCCTTTGGGTTCTTCCCATACAGAACAGTTCTGACACATTGAGTGGGAACTGACATGTACAAATAAGTGTAGTTACGTGAGTGTTGTGTGTGTGCTAACTCCGAGGATGGAGATGCGTTTGTGGTAACCTGTTACCAGTGGCGGTTATTTGTATACAGAAGTACTTTCCTGCAGCACATGACTTGGTTGCGCTTCAATTCACATGACAATGTTAACAGCATAACATGAGTAGTGTAAATTCACAAGCGACCGTGGAAAGTACACACCTTCTGTCTGTTTGTCTGTCTGTCGGTGTTTTCATGATTCATGGAACGTCACACTGAGCTAGCCTTTGTATGGCAATTTAATCGGTTTTCTTTCTATCGTTTCTGTTTTCCCTCTTTTCGGTTCTTCAATCCTCCCATTCTCGCTTGTTTCTCTCTGTTTCCTTCCATTTTCATTTTACCTTTACTCTCTCGTATTTTTATTGTTATTTTCTCAGTGTTTTATTGTAATCTTTAAATTTTCCTCTTGTATTTCCTTTCTTTCTCGTAATATTTATCTTTAATTTTCTTCTCTCCGACCTTCCGTATTTTTATCTTTCTTTCCACATTTTCATTCTCTTTTACCTTGTACCTGTTCTAAATTTCGTTGTTTCTCCTTCTTAGTGTTTTATTTATTTTGTTTGTGCTTTCCTTCCATTTATTCCTCCGGCCGTTTGCCTTAAGGATGTAACATGGATTGACATTCGTAAAGTCCCCGCTTTGAATCTCGGCTGGCCTACCAGCTGTCATGTTTGCATTTGTTTTTTTTAAGCGTTTCGTTTTATCTCCCGACAGTTGCCTGTAAATTACGTCGAAGTATGACGTTTCTGCTCTTCCTACACTTTCTCGTTTCACAGTTTAAAACATTCATATCAACTTGTGCTGTAGACATTTGGAGTAAATAAGCAGGCTTGCCAACAAGTAATGACGCTTGTTAACGGATTTTTTTTTATTTAGGCCACATAATTATAGCCTTGTTTATTCTTTGGACGTAAGCGAGAAAAAAGGACTTTGTAAATATTTTGATTTAAACCTTTCCCTGCCATTAAGTCGATTTAGCAAATCTGACAAATTTTAATACAACTAGGGATGACTTTTATTACCAATCAATCACACAACAGATTTAATGATAAGCGTATGCAGGAGACTAATCTATGTTTTGGCTTTTTTATAGCCATTTGTTGGCAGTACTTATATATATATATATATATGTATGTATATACACACATATATATATATAAGTACTCTATATATATATATATATATATATATATATATGGAGTTAAATTTTAAATTCGTCGGCAGTAAATGGTAGAATACATTGTAAATATACACGTATTACTACAATATCCATGTGTGTTATTAACGATATATAAAGGTAAAGGTAAAGCAATCCCCCTACAGGCCTGGACAGGCCCTGAGGGTTCCAGGAGGTTGAGGCTCCCAGATTTCTAGACAATCGACACCTGAAGTTGGTAAGTTTATCAGCCCTACGCACCAGCCGCCTTTACCCCCAGGAAATATTCCTGGTACTCATTTCTGTTAGAAGCTGAGTTGACCCCAGGGCCATAGTGCGACCGGAAGGATTATGTCAATGAAAAATTCCAGTGACACCTTCGGGAGTCGAACCCACGACCTCCGGCTTGTAGCCCAGTGCCTCAAGCAACTGCACCAACGCGTGCCCCCTTACTGACGATATATACAGAATAAAATTATACAGGACTCAAATTAAAATCACATCCATCCGAAGATCAGAAATGTACAACAATATCTTCGAGCTTATTGTGTTTGGAAAGTCCTGCCTATCGTCAAGATGTGTCCACGTTGGCCGGTCATTGTCTTCTGCCACTGTAATGCAACTGCCAACATATTCAGGCTTCTTGTTTGTAGCTTGTGATTTGAATAACTGTTACGAAATGAAACGTATTTTCTACATGTTATCCTTAATAACATTCAACACAAAGGTATCTAATGCCGCAAGCCTTTGAATTGGTATGAAAGGGACCGTCTTGTGAAGCCTTACTCTTTGCTAGTGTGATATACTTGCAAGTTGGCTGGCTGAGTTTTTTAATGCAACTTTCTAACGGTAAGTGAGATGTACATTTTATTTAAGTTGTTTATGTTTAATTGAACACCGCTTCCATTTAGCATTACAGAAATTGAGTTCTGGTTTCAGATGAATTACTTCCTCTTGTCTGCCCCAGCCTTTGTTCTATGTATTAGCTAGACATATATACATGTTTATTTTAAAGTCTACCTAATTAATTTTGTCTATTTTATTTGTATTTGTATAGTAATTATTTCATTCCAGTCTTAAAATGACAAACATTAAGTATTAACTCGAGGGTTGTTTGACCGGGCATCTTCTTCATGAAATAAAGTGAAACGCCAACTTGATGCAACTACGTACTTTTATTGATGTATTCTTAGCTCGACATGTTTCGGGTACATACGCCCATCATCAGGAGCATTAGGTGTTGAGTTGCAGCATATGGTTTTCTGCACCGAGTTTTTGGATGGGTGGTGGTCTTGA
>Ga0131853_10024373_pt1 | contig 10920 bp, 7 predicted proteins | sample TergutLab28metaG_FD_92764 | JGI IMG/M metagenome (GOLD analysis project Ga0131853, IMG submission 92764) | Labiotermes labralis P1 segment gut microbial communities from Petit-Saut dam, French Guiana - Lab288 P1 (version 2) (version 2) | ecosystem: Host-associated > Arthropoda: Insects >...
AAAAAAAAAAAAAAAAAAAAAAAAAATAAAAAAAAAAAAAAAAAAAAAAAAAAAAAAAAAAAAAAAAAAAAAAAAAAAAAGAAGAAGAAGGCAGGAATTTTGGAAAATTTGTTTTTAAGTCCTGATGATAGCAGTGTTCTCATATCTTCAATACCTCTGCCAAATGAGTATTATTTAGGATTTCCAAGTTAATGTTAACATGACAGACACCACATTGCAGCCTGCATTTATTCAAATATGTATATCCTAATATTAGAGGATCAATGTACGACGTATTAAAAATAAACCGACTTACTCATGGTTGGCTGTCTGAACAAATACACTAAGAATGTTCTCCCTCTCCAACGACATCATACCCTTTTGTATAACAACATCCCCACTGCCATATTATTTCAAAAACAATTGTGGACAGGCTCCCAGGATATTATGCAATATTTTCAAACGCCAACAAAATGAAATGTAGATTTTTGGAAATTATACCAGTGTGATTGTATTCTGAAGTCTCGAAATTTGGGCCGACTGATACGTCGATGAAAAGGACTTCTACAGACCTAACATATACACATCACTCTCCTTGAAAACTAATTTTGAACGTGACAGCAAAAAAAAGGGGGGGGAACAGTCTTTTTTACATAGCTACTTTCACAAACTGCGCAACTTTATAGATATTAGTGATAAGAATAAATTTCGAATGACGAAAGAAATAAACTTACATCATCCCTAACTGCATTGTTTATGAATTTTTATAGAGAGAAAGACTTGGGTGATCCATCATTTTCCATTCCCAGCTCAAAGCTGCCGAAAAAGTGCCCTGTGTCAATAAACCTGATTTTTTGTTTCAAAATTTCTTTGTGAGTGAAAGGTACTTTCACTTTTCTTTCTTTTTTTTTTTTTTACTTCCAATTTACACAGAAAATTACAGTTTTGATTACCTGCAATAAATTTTTATTTTATATGCCTTGCACTTTGCTTTGAGCTGCAAATAAACTTGAGAAATGAATATATAGATGCAGCGCTACTTAAAAATTTATGCTAATTTAACTTTTTTTTTCTGGACTCCATATACATATATATTTTTGGTGAACACAGTGTTTCATTACTGTACAAAACCTGATACATTTTCGGCAGTGTTTCGATCAAGAAAGTATTTACAAGTAGCTCAACATCCTGCAGACAAACATCCTACTGTTCAAAATTCCTCTCTGATGTAAGACCTCTAATCCTACACCACGAACTGCGTATACCTGTTTTTAAAATTCAATTTAAAACACTCACTTGTATAGTGTATGAAAAATAACTGCAGTCAAAATATGAAAACGCTCCTGATTCCATCTCCATTAACACTATTCCCGTATCCAAAATAAAGGTAATGCTGCATGCGTGTGCAGAACATTTTTCTACAATCACAAGTAATTTGTAATTTGAAAAGAATAAAAAATGGCAGCCAATAAAAATCAATTATAAAACACCCAAAATTATTTACGTCAAGTGTGCCTGAAAAGGGGAGATTGTCTAGATTGTCAAGAGCTACTCAGTACAAGCATTTCAAATTAAAATGATGATGCCCTGAACAGAACAAAGCAACACATCTCATCTGCCTATTGAACAATACAAACAGTACAACCTAATGTGATGGACACAGCACAGCACAAGGGGCTGGTCTGCTGTTCTGTCATGCAGCCCACTGCCTACTGCAGGCAGCAAGCATTCTTGTGGCCATTCTTCAGTTTAAGGCGAGACTTGGGACGGTATTTCTCGAGGTATGCCAGCTGTTTTGCATTGATGGCACCACGTCTCTTCCTGAAAAAAAAAGAAAAATACAAATTATGCTTTGCAGAAAACATCAAACACACGCAACAAATTCTTGTAATAAAACCAACCAGATGCACTAATTTCTCAAATTTATTCTTGGAATAAAACCCTACATGTTTCGGACAGTTCCTCTGTCCATCATCAGGAGTTTTCACTGTACAAACAGCAATGGTATATGTCATATAGGTTTGCTGACAGCTTGTGTTCCATCCTGATCCTGCTCACAAGCTGCCAACACACCTGTATGACACGACATATACCATTCCTGTGTGTACAGTGAAAAACTCCTGATGATGGACAGAGGAACTGTCCGAAACATGCAGAGTTTTATTCCAAAAATAAATTTGAGAAATTAGTGCATCTAGTTGGTTTTATTGTAAGAATTCATCAAGATGCACGGTCACCTGAATGTCAAACAGGCACAAATATGAGAATGTTTTTTGCTACACTTCACAGAGACAAATATTTTGCATACCTCTTAAATTTATGTATTTTGTCAATTGCTGCTTATCAGTAAGCATAACAAGACTGCTTCAACAAACTATTAAGCCCAAATTCTTAAGCCACTTTACCTACTCGATACTAAGTTTATCATTAAGTCTAACCATCTTTACACAACATATATTGTTGGCGCCAGGTTTTTCATTAAATCCACCGTCTTTACACAACATATATTGTTGGCGCCAAGTTTTTCATTAAGTCTACCATCTTTACACAACATATATTGTTGGTCCAAGTTTTTCATTAAGTCCACAACGGGATGGAAACAATACAATTTACTCTATACTGTCGGCAACCAGAATCTCCTTCTGTATTAATGTTTGTTCTGTCTGCTGATTCTACATCCTGAGGCAGTAAATCTTATTTATAACATTTTCACTTTTTCTTTCTGCCAGAAACATGCAGCTTACTCTGAGCCATACCCTACATCTTATCCAGCTTATTCCAAGGATGAAATCACCTGCGTCTCAGGTTGACCACTGTCTTCCATGTAAAGCAGAGGTATAGAATTGTGTAGCTTTACTACTCTCAAGGGATGGTAATTAAATACAGGGCCTTCAGTATTTCAAATCCACAACTACCAGAACTACACACAGTCACTCCTATTAAGATCACGTACAATCATACGAGATGTGACATTATGCAGCATGGCAGTAAGTACTCATATCTCTAAAGAACAGGTTCTGTCACAGCACTGGTTTAGGATTAGTATGTAGCTGGACTTTGTCACTGAACCATCATTGAGAATAGCTCTTTATGTTGGAACCAGCTCCATTCAGTGCCTCCCCACCCTCTCACCTGAGGATATAAGCAAATCTGGTTTATGAACCACTGTGCTATAATCTGAACACAAAACAAAAAGAAAGTTCAGACGCCTCGCAATCCTATGTGCGAGATGGCACTGTCAGAAGATGGAAGAGTTGTTTGTTCTGTTGTGATGTGTAACTTGCCACTCCGGCACTCTAATAACACGCAAGACGTTACAGTACTCACTGCCTAATGAAGTCCACTGCATCCTCATACTTCATTCCCAGCTCAATCAGTGCAAGTGCCACCATCACTGGGGCCCGACCTAGGCCAGCCACACAATGTACAGCTACACAGGAATCAGGATTTTCACGGAATCTCTTCTTCAGTAATTCAAACCACTCATCAACTACCTGTAATTTACCAGAACATTCAACTCCATACATAACATTTCATAACAGAAACGTTAAGTACACACATATCAAATCACGCACAAGGGCTCAGAACAATGCCGTGTGTCTGTAACCTGTACCAAATGCATCATGCGTAAATCAATTTCTGTCTTTAGAGACAGGATCTCAATCAGTTCAAGGCAATACATTTTCCAGCAGTGTACTTAGGAAACATAAAACTGCAATTACCCAGTGGCCAAATTTTACTGACAATTTTTGTAGGTTATGTATTTTTATTGTTATGTTTATGTATTCTTATTGTTATGTATGTTCTGCTCTGTATATTCTGGTTTCATCATGCCAACTGGCACTCTTCGGCTACCCTGACTGAGGTTTTTCCGTGCTTTTTGCTCAGGTGTAAGGCAAATGCCGGGGTATAATGTGCAAAGACGGGGCACGGCCCGCACTCTTCCTTAAATTTTTGTGTTGTTTTATGTATTGTTTGTGTGGATTGTGTTGTTCTGTGTATTGTTTGTGTGTAAATGTGTACTGTACTACTGCCACCGGGTGTCAACTCAATTGCAGTTAAAAAAAATATTATCTATCTGTCTGTCTATCTATCTGTCTGTCTATCTATCTGTCCCTCCATCCATCCGCCCGTCCCTCTGTCTGTCTGTCTGCCTGCCTGCCTGTCTATCCATCCATCCATCCATCCATCCATCCATCCAGTGCTACGCTGTAAATGTTCTTACTCGTAATGGTGGTGGTGTTCCATCATCGAACTCGAGGTCAGTGACATTGATGCCTTCATTTTTCAGTTCCTCGATTTTGTAGCTTGGTTCACATACTCTGACCACATCCTTGACCTTGTGTTTCTTCAGTTCCTGAAACAGAAAAGATGAGCACGCCTTAGGTCCTGGGCTTCAGCAACATGAAATGTTAACATTCTGCCCACGATATACATGACCCTTACTTCCTTACGATACAGCACCTTCCTTGAATGTCAGTACTCATCCACTCAAGAAATTCCTTACATTCAAGGACCATGAAGGTTCATTACCTTGTTCACAGAAGCCTGGTGGGACCCTATCCTGAACCACTTCAATCCAGCTGTTTTCTTCACACCTCATTTCTCAAAGACACATTCTGACCGTCTTGTTAACCTACAACTCTGTCTCCAATGTGGCCTCTGTGGTTGCCAGGACAAAATTTTACATGCTTCTTCCACCTTTCTACTTAATGGTAAGAAAGGTGTAAGGTATAAAATCCAAAAATAGGGAAACAGGCAAAATATAAATTAAGAAAATCTAAAAGAAGAAACTGAGGTAGGTGATATTGACATATGTTACGTAAGGATGACAAGATGATTCTTCTGAGAGTATCAAGGACGTTGATATCAAATGCATGACCCCTGGGGAGATCAAAATACAGGGTTATTTGAAATGATTGTTGGGGTTTAACAACTTGTCATACACAATGCACTTGAGATAGCAGTATATGTATTTGTTTATTTAATAGAACAACACTCCAAGTTTGTGTTACATACCTTACAGGTGCTCTACATGTGCACTGAAGATACTAATCAAAACCGCCTTTGTAACCATCACCGCTGACATGCTACAAACAGTTTGGAACGAACTCGAGTATCGTGTTGATGTTTGTAGAATCACAAAGGGTGCACATATAGAGCACCTGTAAGATACGTAACAAAAAATTGGAGTGTTGTTCTATTAAATAAACAAACACATATACTGCTATCTCAAGTGTATTGTGTATGACAAGTTGTCAAAACCCCGACAATCGTTTCAAATAACCCTGTATTATGAAAATACCAAGTGTTTGAAGGTATATAAAAGATCATACTGTGGGTAAAGTACAGTCAGACACAACTCATAATGTTTATAATGCTAAGAGGTTTCTACATAGTTTGTCTTAATAACTACACGTTTCGACCTTTATATAGGCCATCATCAGGTTGAACACTTTCTTATCATAAGGCAAACTATACAACATACAATGTTTTGTTTTTGTCCACGAGATCCCGTGCACATCTGTAAAATTTACATTTAACATGATCACAGTAGTAGGAGAATTAAAAATTATTATGTGGATAAGAAACCAACTAAATGTCATTTTTGTGTTATCCTTTATTTTCTCCTTTACAAGTTGCTCAACACGTTTCGGGCAACCATGCGCCCATCTTCAGGAGCTGATGACTGAGTAGTGTTTCGCCATGTGTTGGTATTGTGCCGTGGTTGCAGGAAGGCTGTCAGAACCAGTTAGCAGGTTGTGATACGAACTCCTCAATGGACACACTACCTGCTAACCGGTTCTGACAGCCTTCCTGCAGCCACGGCACAAAACCAACATGTGGCGAAACACTACTCAGTCGTCAGCTCCTGAAGATGGGCACATGGTTGCCCGAAACGTGTTGAGCAATTTGTAAAGGAGAAATAAAGGATAACACAAAAGTGACATCTAGTTGGCTTCTTATCCACACTGAATTACAATGCACAGTCAACCACACATCAGATTTATTATGTAGTTGTTGAGACAAGATATGTAAAGACCTCTTAGCAATATAAACATTACAAGTTGTGTCTGACTTTACCCATATTATGATCCTATACAACACAATGGAGATGTCTCATCCGAAAGTATATAAAAGGTAGTCAAGAAGGGAACATAACTAACAGGATAAGCGTGCATTACAGAGAATGCAAGAAAACAATGGAGATGATTGGTGAAAAAGTGTCACACCATTATAAAAACATTAAAAAAACGATGATGGTTTAACCCTTTAAACGCCGAGTTAAATCCCATCTGCCATTTGCAGGCATTATTAGGAGCTCACCATATTCTACATGTTAGCAGGGTAAGGGTTAAACAATTAAGCGTGAACTCAGTATTCATCACAATTAAGTGCTGAGCTCCAATAAACATGCAGGTTTATCTCTGAAGTCCCCGTACTTCTTTATGGCCTTCAAAGAGGTCTATTTGACACTGTTTCATATCCTGTGTAAAGACACTGTTGTAGCAGAATAATTTGCCTTCAAAGCAATGCCCACATTTTACATACAAGTAGAGCAACAACGTGCCTTCATTATCCTTGAGTCTCTAGGCAATCCTTGTAGAGTGATTTAACCTTTTGGCGCCGGAATTATTTTTTTAATTTTAGCACACCCTGTATATAAAATGTGAATAATACAGGTACTAAATATGTTAGAATTATGAAACAAACTGCATTTTGAAGAGAAAATAAAAACGGAGAGAATATATCATGTTTAAAATATTCAGTACCTATATTTGTTGAATAAATATACAAAATGCAACTTTAGAGGTTAGCGGTGCGGTACGACCATTATAGTTGGCATTAGGCGTCTAAAGGTTAAAGTGTGTGTGATTTTATGACAATGTCATTTCTTACTAGGATTTTATAATGCTGATGGATGAAAGAATTGAGTATGGGGTATTGGTGGAATGAAAATGACGAGGAGAAACTGAAGCACTTCGAGAAAAATGTGTGTCAGTGCCACTTTGTCTACAATCAATGCCACATGGACTGGCCTGCGATTGAACCCGAGCCTAACCTCCTGAGCCACGGCCTGGCCCTGCGATTTACGTTTCCACAACAGCAAACATGACATTACCAGACCACTTGATGTCCCTCTGCATTAGCACCAAGCTGAAAAGGTATTTTGGTAAAAAAATGAAGTTAACCACCATACATTCTAATTCTAAAGTACTAGACAGGCGTCAGTGAGGGTCAGCTTCTTGTGCCAATCACTTTACCCTTGGGAAAGGAACCACTGTTGCCCAGTAAACAAGAGAATGAGTGGGTCATAGGACCTGTCTGAATGTGGGGGTGAAAAGACATGTGTCACATGTGAATGAAATCTCAGTTACCCAATGTACCTTATGTCATTTTACTTGCTGAGTACCCTGTTTGGAATCAATACACTTGGGGCTTTAAAAAAAAAAATCTTGCTTACGTCAAAGGAAGTATATGCCATTATGCAACCCAGAACCAGTTTCTTCAAAGTTTCATGCTGTGGTTATTAAGCCAGATTCTTTATGGGTCATCATGAACGTTAAATGCTGGCTGTAACTTCTTTGCACCTGAACAATTATTAAACAATCTTAGCAACTGACCAACTTAATGCATAGATTCTTGTTTTATAATAAGTTTAAGCACTGCTGTGCTCATCATCAGGATGTTACAATTGTATTATACAGCTTCTGGTATCGTCACACTGGAACAAGTGAGTGGTCTAAAATTACTCAAATACAATTCTATAAATATGAGCACGTAGTAGTGAAAGTTATATATATGAATTCTTCGGGTGTAATTACTGTATATTTCTTCACTATAAGCATCTTATGTCATATAGAGGTTATGTTTATCCAGTTGTTAAACTTATTAAAAATGTACTGTGTCTAGATGCTGTATAATACAATTTGACATCCTGATGATGAGCACAACAGTGCTCGAAACATGTAGAGGAATATAATAAACTTATTATAAAACAAGAATTTGTGCATTAAGTTGGTCAATTGCTTAGATTATACTGAGAAGCCAGGAAAACGTAAAAAAAAATTATTACACAGCTAAAACAAAATTTTTCACAAAACACATTCTGTTTTGTAGACTGCCATCTTCAGTGCTGAACTGTCAATATGAACATGCAGCATTATATAGCTGCTGCATACAAACATAAGCACAAATGGTCCTGTTAAATGAAAACAGTCCATTTGTGAAGACCCTGTAGGTTTTACGTATAATCTTGTTGGTGGAACTGTTAATTACGAATCGTCTTCATATTATCTATTTTCCCCTCAACCCCTGTTTCACCTCAGCACACGTAATTAACGTTCAAATCTTACGGGATGTGACAATAGGGCCTTGTCATTGGACGAGTAGTTTGTGACGTTCGGTTTCAAAGTATCACAGTGCCTCTATCTTCGGGGTCAAGCAGTCTTAAGACTGCTCAAACAATCGTCCAATCACACAACACTCATACATCCCAGAAGACTCGTGTACACAGCAACGGTACTGTGAGAAAATAACTTTCATACCCCATTACGCTTCAAAGAGACACTGATTACTGCATGCACCGGCACTTATTGAAATACATACTCGTGTTTCCACCCATGCCATCTGTTTAGTACAATTTAGCAGGGTCACACTGGTCAGATACTCACTACTGCCTAGATTCTTGGATTCTGCCAAGATACGATTTTCCATTTAAAGGAGGTGTCAGCGGCTCCGTGTACAGACCAATCATTTGGGTAATTTGTTTCTATTTATCTTACACCATCAAAGACGTCTAAACGGGAGGATGCAAATGTTCTCTTATTGTTCTAAGATGATCTTTGTTGTCTCGTATTATACGATGTCTGTTCAGAAAGTTCTCGGACTGCGCACGCATCCTCCCTGTAAAATTGTGTGGTGTCTGTGGGATGGCTGGGTGATGTTCAGTAAACTGGTTCCTGTTGCTGTTTTCTACTCCAGTACTGAAGTGTTTTGTTTTCAGGCAAAGACAATTATTCAGTGTAAAGAAAGTGTACATTTGCGATTCTTTTGCAAATGTCGTTCACGGAACAGAACATCGAGTGTCATTTTATGTTGGGTATCCCTCAGTGTTACACAGAACTATGAACTAATTAAGACCGTCAACATAAGTTTTTATGTCATGTATTTTTCGACGACTTGTTACTCAGGTAACAGGTTTCGTCTGACCCTGGTCACCTTCAGGCCCTCTATCGCGGTAAAGAGCAAAGTATCTTCCTGGTGGTGAGAGAAGAGGTCAAACAGGTTCTAAAAAGAAACATCATGATATATACCAGAACATGGAAAATATATAACCACCATACTGATACACGGCAATGTGTAAATCTATACCACTACAGGCCCAGACAGGCTCCAGGAGGTTGGGTAACCCAGCATTTCTATAAAGTTGGCACACATGAAGGTGGTAAGCTTTTCAGCCTTACCCACCAGCCACCTTGGTACTCATTTCTGTTAGAGGATGAGTCGACCCCAGGGCTATAGTGTGGTCGGGAGTATTAAGTCGATGAGAAATCCCAATGACCCCATCGCGGATCGAACCCGCAACCTTCCAGCTTGTAGTGCAGTGCCACAACCAAATGCGTAACACACATGTACAAATTGGATTATTATTACATTCAGTTTCCTACTAAATACTGATTAAAACAATACCACTAAGCAACCAAACAGCCTATATACCACCATGTCAACATCTAAAACATTATTCGGGGCGGTATACTGTACCAAAACGCTAACAAACATTTTAATATTACAAACATTAGTCACTTTTTGGGCGCGTTCGCAAAATTTAAAAAAAAAGGCTCTTTGTTTTCGGCACGTCTGTCTGTCTTCTATCAGTCCGCATGGAACAACTCGGTTCCCAATGGACGGATTTTCATGAAATTTGATATTTGTGTATTTTTCGAAAATGTGTCGAGAAAATTCATATTTCGTTAAAAATCTGACAAGTATAACGGGTACTCTATATCTTCATGTAGAGTACCCGTTTAAGATATCTAGTTCAAATTTCATGAAAATCCATCCAGTGGAAAAAGAAATGTTCCATCCGGGCAGACAGACAAGACAGAGCTAACATTAGCTCTTCGAAAATTATGTGAACGCGCTTACAAAAGGAAATATCGTTTGAATCGTTGGATTAATGCAAGACCAGACAGTACCAAAGGCGACAATGCTTATCTGGCACTTAACGGGTTTCTGTTTAATCAGCCCGGTAACTATCTGAAGAGACCTCCAACTTCAGTGAAAGGGTAGCCCAGTTTCTGCAAAAATGTTTGTAGCCTAATACGGCGCTTCATCAGTGGGTAACGGATACAACCCACTGACGAAGCGCCGTCTCCCAGAAGAATGGAATGCTGTACTTAAGTCTTTATTTACGTACCGTTTATTCAAACAACCGTAGCTTGGCCTACATGGCCAGCCGTGGCCATGCCATAAGCTGAGACATCCCAGACCCGGCTTAACAGATTAAGGAAAGCAACTCCAATGAAAACCTTCGGCCAGAATAGTTGAGGGTTAGATTCGGTCCTTTCCGAAGACAAAGCAACAGTGCTACCTACTTAATTGTGTTCTGGCAGGAGCGGTGAGAAGTGTAAGTTTCTCAACTTAAACTGAGGCATTCCAAACACCTTTTTATGACAATTATATCCGTACAGTAATTGTTAAATTTCAAGAATACAGGGTGAGCATAAAGTGTTTCCCTGATAACAAACATTTATTACAAGAAAACTACTGTACGTGGAATACAAACATATTCTGTTTTAAAATGTAACTCAAGAAGTTTTTTTTTTACAACACATCAGTACACTTCAACATGTGCTCCTTTTGTTGCACGGAGAACGTCTAATCGATAATCAATTTCTCTCCACGTGTTCTCCAACATGTCTTCAGTTATTGTAGCAA
>Ga0131853_10024375_pt1 | contig 10920 bp, 7 predicted proteins | sample TergutLab28metaG_FD_92764 | JGI IMG/M metagenome (GOLD analysis project Ga0131853, IMG submission 92764) | Labiotermes labralis P1 segment gut microbial communities from Petit-Saut dam, French Guiana - Lab288 P1 (version 2) (version 2) | ecosystem: Host-associated > Arthropoda: Insects >...
CACTAACTTCGCCGACCGGCGGCGGCCGCTCTGTCGGTATAGTTCGCGTGCGGACTAAGGCCACGGAGTTTAGTTTAGTTTTAGTTAGCTTTCAGTTAGCAGTGCTGCGACCTCAGTTTGAAAAACAACTAAAGCGCGTTCGTTGATCGAAAGGCTACTTCCTAACAAAGTAACCAACCAACTGACTATCTACGGTAAATAACGTCTCACTGCAGTGCCATTCCTTCAAAATATATCTTCAAGACGGTCGAAAAGTATTTTTTCTTTTTAAGGGGGCACAGGTTCAATGCAGTCTTCACAAAAGCCAGCTATTAGACCTTGCCATGGATCAGTTCAATCCAGTCTGCAGCTTCATACACTATTCTTGAAAACCAACGGTTAAAAAGTAAATTGATAAGTCTTTCAGGTAATTGGAAGACTGGGCAGTGTACAGTGCCTCACCGCAACTACAGCAGATCTACATGTTCCATCTATACCCCGTTCTAGCAATCAGCGACAGGGAATCTGAGCAAACAACTAACGCCATTATTTAATAAATAACTTCACATTCCGCATTAGGATGTGAATTCTCGCTGAAATTTACCGATTCGTAACTGATTGTTGGACTGCTTAATCGGTTTAATGTCAATTCAACCACGTTCTTTATTGCAGTTGTCATCACAACAAGAAAACAACTCTAACCAAACTGATCAACAAATATATTACCAAATGTTACGAAGCTACAGCACCAGACTTCAGGCACTCCGTAAATGACCAGTGAGCGGGTCAGAGGCTTGCTTCCATGATTCGGTCTCCGGTTACACATGTCATGAGATATTAAAACATAGCGACACCACTCATTTGCGCATCCTAATTAGCACGTTCTCCGCACTAGGTAACACAATGTGGGTATACAAAACAGAACAACAGAAGGCAGGTACCATTGTACATTATGTTACCGATTATACTATACAATATGACGGAACAACTAAAATTCGATATTAATTGCTATACGTCTAGTCGACATGTTTCGACACGAAGCGGCCATATTCACAGTTTACTCTTTGTAAGTTACAATAAGATGTTCAAAATTTGCAATGATATGTATGTATGTATGTATGATCATGGCCAAGTGCAAAATAAAGAAAGCGCTGACTGCGCCGAGCAGGTAAGATGTATGAAGATATACGCTACAGGGTGTATGCCAAGCAGTGGAACAGTCATTCGACACATGCAGAGCCACTAGCACAGCATATACGGGGGTGCTGATAAGTCCTTAGCCCGACCAGGAAGGACACAAGATCGGAAGCATGTTAGGGACGCGCGCGATTTCAACAACATCGAGACGCGAGCTGTCATCAAGTTCCCCTCCCCCCCCCGCGCCAGGCAAGGCGCTGAAGGAAATTCACGCCATTCTGACAGAAACATTAGCTTGTTTCCTTCCTGATCGGGCTAACGACTTATCAGCACCCCTGTATATATTTAGTAAGATACGTTGGAACCTGACTTACTCCTTAATTTCGTGGTTTTAATTTTTCAATCTATTTACCATTACCTATATATATGATCTCGAAACCCCACAAATCCTTTTCATTACCTCGGTGCATTGTTAATTTATTTCCTGTTAATTCTGATTGATTCTGACATGGTTATACAGAGTGTAGCCTATCTGAACGTAACCAATTCGTATTTAGAGATGATCGGAAGAGCGCTAGAGAGTATCAGAAGTTGATGTCCTATCTCTAGGAGAAAATTTGAAGTCGCAGTCTCGCGTGTATGAAGAAATACAACCACTCGAACGAGTGTAGCGGGGATTTGTTAGCATCATTGGGAAGACAAGAAACGCACTGGCACAGGACTTTAGTATACAACCTTTAGCGATGAGGCCACATGCAAGACAGATGGGAACGAGAGGGATAATATTAAAATTAACACAAATAACGGGGGGCTGGATTCGACTGGCTTAGGACCTGGACGAACAACAAGTTCTTTTGAACACATTAAAGTATCTTCCTTTTCCACAAACGTGAGAAGTTGCGATAAGCTCAGTAATTAAAACTGTGATATAGAAGATAATACACCAGATTTAGCCCTGAATATGACGGCACTACGATCCTTCTAAACGTAGGGAACCGCTCGTCCAATGATACAGCGTAATATTCCAAATTACCTGACTCGTTAAAATTATGCACAACGAATTTATTACGAGATTTAGCTTTACGCCACTGTAGCACTGGGTGGAATATGTATGTATATAGATTCGGATTGCAGAGACAGTCGAATGGTATGGCGGAGGTAAGGGGTAGAGGGAGACGCAAAGGGCAGCAGACATGAAGAGTTCTTTTATATACGCACGCATCTCTGGTGTTCTGTTCCAATTGTGCACAGTAGCAAGGGAATCATCGCAGTCCTGAACCGGACTAAATCGTGATGTATGTGACATGGCGTGGAGGGAAAATTAGTTGGTGCCAGCGACAGAAAACAACGCACAGTAGTTTGAGTACACCCCGAGTGTACAGACTGTTCCAGTAACAAACGTCTTTCAATACCAAAACATCTCCATATGGGTGCCTACTGGTGTAGAAAAGCAATTAATTAGGCACACAGGAAAACTACACTGCATAACGGCACTCGCATTCTTCTGTGATCTTGATGTTTATGACAGACACAAATCAATTACTTCCTTTTATTGTCCTTACAACAAAACCTACTAGATGCACTAATTTCTTAATTTTATTTTTGGAATAAAATTCTACATTTTTTATCTCAGTATTTAACCAACTTGATGCATAAAATTTGTTTCACAATAAGTTTTTTTCATGCCTCTACATATTTCGAGCACATGTGCTCATCATCAGGTCAAAATTGCATTACACAGCCTCTGGTATCATTACACCTGTAGGTGGCCGTCTCGTGCACGAGACGGCCACCTACTGTGTGTACAGTGAAAAATTCATGATGATGGACAGAGGAACTGTCCGAAACATGTAGAGTTTTATTCCAAAAATAAAATTGAGAAATTAGTGCATCTAGATATTTTTATTATAAGAATTTATCATGATGCACGGTCACCGGAACGTCAAATTCCTTTTAATGTCTTCGCCACTCTTGTACTGAAGCATTGTGATAGAAATTTTCGTTAAAATTCATGCTGTAGGTCAGCACACAAGAACGCCGAGTAAAATTTCGATTGCAGTTTGTTGCCACGCCCACTTCATTACAATGCATGTACCCTACACAGCCAATAAGCCTGTAGACGTAAATAACGCTCTAGACTAGAAGTTGTGAAGCTTTTTGGAGTGGGGTTCAACGGTCCAAGAGGACGTGTTAAATGAAAGATACACAAAAGATCAAAAAACAAAATAAGTACAAATTATAACATCATGAATAATGATCAATTTATTTTTCAGCTTACCTGAAAAATCCCTTTAAATGCTACAGCTCTACATCTGAATGATTTTGAGTGATATCAGGTAACGCAAAATATAAAACGAAATTGCCAAGGATGCAACACTGTTAAGACCTTTAGACACAGTAAGGGCAAAAATTTCATAACCGTTGTAAAAGCACACAGAGTTAAAAATGTCAAAAACAATGTAAAATTAACTCTATTCTCCAGTTTGCTGTGACGTAATAAGAAATGATCTACTGATTCAAAAGGTTGAAACATCGTCGGCGAGACAAAAAGTAAAGTCGATGGTCGGATGCGGACATCGGGCCGTAGTTTGCCGACCCCTACGTTAGTCCTACGTGCTGATGAGATCTAGTCATGTCACTTATCGCAATATGAAGAAACACAAATCAGAACTTGACGTACGGCATGTACAATCTTGAAATCTTGGTTCAGTTCCCGGCAGGCACAAGAGATTTTTCTCCTCAACAAAGTGCCCTGCCACCCTCCTGCACCATCTGCACCAAGAGATGTTTCCCAACGAATAAAGCGACCGGGTCGTGAATCTGACCACTCACCTACACCTCGTGTCAAAGTTAAGAATGAGTGGATCTACACCTACAGTTCTCATTGATTATATAACATATACAGGGACAAATTTAACTGTACAAATTAAAAATTTTCGGGAGCATTCTGAGGGATCGTTACCGATACGGTTAGACGGAGGTGCGGACAGGTGCCGCAAAATAACTCTGCAGCCCACCAGCAACAGTGCAGCTCAGTCGAAGCCTGATCTGCGCTGTAGTGAGAATAAAATAGCATGGCCGCCAACGCGTCACTCAGCTCTCAAGCAACATTCAAAACCTATGACTGTGTATCCGACACAAATCGCACCCCAGTTCCACAACGATTTCATTATCTTCGCGCTCCGCGTCTCCTCCCCCATACAGCACCTTCTCTTTAGCATTTCCTTCCAATTTTCTCTGTTCAGACCGGACATTCCAATCTTAAAACGAAGACCGTACCTCTTTTCTCTCTAGAGTCAACAAGCAGTTCGAAGGAAATTAGCTTTTCAAGCAATAAGGCGTGTTTTATAACAGACTAGGGGTGAGGCCAAAGGTCGACGGCAAAAAAAAAAAGGATGTGTCCTACAACAAGGTGGCCATAAACATGTCATTTGTTTGTGTGTTTCCTTATTAAAACAAAAATTTGACAGACAGTGGCTCTGCCGCCCTAGGGCGGATGTGTCGTCGCAGTCATCCGCCAAACAAGTGAATTACTGAGCCCAGACTGGCGTGAGAGACAGGCTAATTAAATGAGGTTTCACAACCCTAGTCTTAGATAAACAGAGCGCTCTTGTTAGAATAAATCGACCGAATTAAGTAGAAATTGTAGTCATACAGAACCAGACACGGTTCGCAGATTCGGGTAACGTGGTTTTGTACACAAGCACTATTATTTTCATCATACTATGAACAATAGTATACCAACTTTCAGAAGACTGCCGTCTACAAGTGTTTTCTAAAAGAAATCGTGGCAAGGCGGCACAGTCTTGCAAAGAGTCTGTTCCGTGCCAATGTTCAATTCATAGCACTGTAATAATGTAAGATATTGCCCACTGTGTTATGCACATTTACTGCAAATACCGTATTTACTGTCTTCTCCTCTCTCGGCACTGAAACGGATGTTAGACATAGTTAAAAATTCTTTCAGTTTCGATGTTAATTGTGGTGGTCAGGATGTAACCAGCTGTCTGGCTGTAAAAAACTTACAGGTTCAGAACCGCCAATACCATTGTCGGCCTTGTTCATCTTAATAAGTTCAAAGCATCTTGGCTCGAAGTCGGTTACGTCCAAGACATGCGTGGTACAACAGGCCTGCAGAGTCACGAAAAACTGCCGTTAAACGGGTAAGCACAGAACTGTAGCCTGTGCGGCGTTCGTTTCGGTTAAACCTACAATTCGTTTCTGTAACGAAAATCCGTCGCGTCTCCACCGTTCGCTGTTGTCCTTACGGTATTTATTTTGCTAGAAGACCATATGAAGTATAATGCACTACAGACATCGGTATGCAGATACACGCATGCAGTTAATAATTTGGCACTTACAAGATTTATCATCAGTCGACGGCTTGGCGGTAAATAATAAAGCACATAAATTATTTTACAGAACCAAGAGTTGTTAACAAGTAAAAAATAATTCAGTCATTTCCACGCAGTACAGTAACCATTACGTGTAAATTAAGAGGCCACACCGTCTTAACGGGGGACCGCAGTGGCTACAAATCGGAAGGTCGCTGGTTCGATTCCAGATGGTGTCATTGGAATTTTTCATTGACATAATACTTCCGATCGATCCAGCCTCTAACAGAAATGAGTACCAGGAGCATTTCCTGCGGGTAAAGGCAGCCAGCGCGTAGGGCTGACAACCTTACCACCATCCTGTGCCGTTGTCGCTGACAAACTTACCACCATCCTGTGCCGTTGTCGCTGACAACCTTACCACCATCCTGTGTCGTTGTCATGTAATCTGGGAACCTTAACTTCATGGAACCCTCTGGGCCACTCCAGGCCTACAACGGAACTGCTTTACCTCTACCTTTACGCCGTCCTAACGTTTTTAAGGTATTTATCAAAAACACCTGTCTGGTGTTAATACAGGGAGTTACAAGTGTAATGTAACAGCTTGTTACGTATATGTAACATTAAGTTCTGTCGTGCAGTGAGTGTGCCAAAAGATAATCACCTTACTGTTAACTACGAAAATAAATACCGTGCGCTGTAATATGTTGACGGAATTCCGTTATGGGAAATACGCAATTACGTAGGTTATTCGGAAAGTAAGAACCGTCTGTGCATATCTCTTGCGCATCCTCGAGACTGTCACTTTGCGCGTGTGCAGTGACTTCCTATACCAATTGAGAAGCCACAGACGCCATTTCGTGAAATTAGTTTTATGTTTATGTTTGTTCCTGTGCGTTAAACATGTTTAAGACAATTGAAAGGGGCCGCCGACTGTGAAATACGGTCTGTAATTCGTTTTTGAACACTAGGAATGTGCTACCAAGTGAGGTTCATCACCAGATTTGTCAAGTGTATGGTGACAATGCGATGAGTGATGGTATGGTTAGGAAATGGGTTTGGATGTTCAATGAAGGACGAGAGAACGTGCACGATGAGGCGCGAAGTGCGCGTCCATCTTTGGTGAATGATGATTTGGTGCCTAAAGTCAACTAAAGAGTGCGTGACGACAGACGTTTCACGATTTCTGATCTGTCCCTGCACTTTCCTCAGATTTCAAGGACTCTACTCTATGACATTGTCAGTAGTGGCTAACATCGCAGGCGGCCGCATTCTATGAGGAGGGTATACAAAAAACCTGTGCCCCGCTACAATAAGTGCCTCGATAATGGTAGAGAATATGTGGAAAAATAGTTTGAAGAATGTAGAATCTGATAACAATAAAATTTTATACGAAAGCTTACTCGATTTTTTTACAGCGAAATGGTACTTACTTGCTGAATAAGTCTCTTATATTTTCAATCCCGAAAGTGGTAACTTTTTTGGCCAACGCAAATAAGCCTAGACTATACAAAATTATCTCAATAAGTAAGTACTTTCATTTCTTTAGTATAGCTTATATTAAGAGAAACATGACAGCTGAACGGTTCTTTTAGCTACCAGTGTTGAGTACTACTTTATCGCATCGTTGACACACCTACACCAAGTTCAGGAATTATATGTAAAGTTCCCAACAGCCGGCCATAAAGTTAATGATTCCACGCACAAACTGCCACGGTATATGGTTTAAATACAAAAACGCATCCATTCTACAAGTATACGTTCCACATCAGAAACGTGAGACTTTATATAAACTGGGCCATTAAAACAGTCATTCGTATCACGATCTGTAACTTTCTCCTACATGTTTGGAATTCAGTGAGAAATGAAACTTTCATATTATCAAAAGTAATACAAGTTCATCTGCAGTTTATTCCCTATGTGGCGATAAACAGTCAACTGGCAACCACAAACGAATTTGCATCAGGAGAGGTTTCACTTCAGGGGTAAACGAGATATGGAAACTTCCTTAACTCTTTCGCTTTCAATTTTACTTTTGTATCAGATGCATAAAGAACGACTCTAACGCAAAAATGACAGAAAAGCCAACACAGTCAGATTAAATGCAGTCCGAGTTCGCCCGTGATTATAGAAAACCTTCAACTACAGAAAGGACCAATACTGAATTCACAAGAGCCGTCACTGGAACCTACATCGAAGCAACCGAATATATTTCAAGACGTTACATCCTAATTCTTTATAATCCCTTTTGATACAATCCTCCACATATGCCTGGGTCTCTCAAGTGTTTTTGTCTTCAAGCCAGACGACTCAATTTTGCACATTTTATTCTTCTCAGCGTGCTACACAAGTCCTGCCCATTACGCCTTCTTTAATTTATAATCTCAATAATATTTTGAGCACAGCAAAGAGACTTCTACACTTTTGTAACAAATATCCCCCCCCCTCTCTCTCTCTCTCTCAGATCCGAATATTCTCATCACCCTATATAAAAACGCCTACTTGTATGTTTATTCGACATACTGCAGCAGGTCATCCTTTCACCAGCCTCTCAAATGTGCACACTACGATCGTGTCACACGATGGGACATTGCTGCTGTTATATCTAAATTTGCCACCCACAATGACGTCTCTAAGACCCGACACAAAATAATTACAAAAAATACGCAAATATTTATGTATTATTCATTACGCATAAATATTTATCTTCGACCCGAACTGCTCAAAGGCGCCAATTTTCGCGTCGGCCTAATCACTAACAAAAAATGCAGATTTCAGGTTTACCTCGTCATGTGGCGACCTAATTTCCAATATTAATCTGTTGTCACAGAGCTGCGTACGATTTCTAGTCGACCATAAAGTACACTCGGAATGAGTGCCTACCGACATTTTAATGACAGCTCGATTCATAAACACCGTAAAAACAGCACAGTCCAACAAAATGCCATCACCTACCAAGGAATCCGTCGGGATGTTCAGAAAATAAGTCCAGTATAAGCACCAAGACACGTGTAAGCCATAAACTCCAGAGTGCTTGAGACACGGGCAGCGTGCCTTCTCCAGTCATTGTATGGGAAACAACGGCCCGGTAAATTTCGGGACCACCGAGGGCATGATTCGGTTCGACTTAATACCACTGTTACTGGAACATGACGCCGTAGGCATTCCGTAAGCTAAGTTACAATGTCTCTTATTTTCTTCGCAATATTTGATTTTGGCTCGCACCAACCAAAGAGTACTCATACCAAAATTTATATGTAACACAAAATTAATATGTATATATTTAGGAAGTAATACTTAGTCACCAGTCCTTAATATTTCTGACATGGTAAACATTTAAGGAAAACGAAGGGGCAGTAATTTCCTAACGTAGAAACTGTGAGCAACCTGCAGCAATAAATCTGTTATCTGCAAAGACATTTGTTTGTTTTTCCCAACAGGTGCTGAAGGAAGAAAACCAAACTGTACTTCTGTGTTTAAATAATAACCGAGTTTGATAATCTTGAGTTTTATTGAATGTATAATGAAAGCTAAAGTGATTCAATACATATATAGAGAAACCTGTCTTACATGGAAGCAGGGAATAATTGAAACGGAAATTCAGCGGAAAAATTTTACAGCCCCGAGGGTTTGAAGTCCTTAGGATCTGAAATTCAAGAAGCTGTATTAAAAAGAACCTCCCCGCAACTTAAAAACATTTTGGTCCCCTGCGGTGCCGTTACAGGCAAATTTCACTGTATAAAATTTGGACTACAAAAAAGTAAGTTCACTGTATAACTGCTGACAAGACAATAAATAGTAAGGGGTTAGGTATGTTAACACTTACAGTCGAACACAACTATATTTGTTTTTATTACAAGGAATTAACAACAACGACATGTTTCGGTCCTATATGTGGGCCATCATCAGGTTGCGGTTAGACTTACAGCTTAGGCTATACCAGAATGCGTGTAGTGGTTATGGGTTGTGATGGGGGGGGGGGGCTCGAGATCTCATTATATCACAGGGTACCATGGTCCCGGGTGTACACCCGGGACCATGGTACCCTGTGATATAATGAGATCTGATGATGGCCCACATATAGGGCCGAAACATGCCGTTGTTGTAAACTCCTTGTAATAAAAACAAATATAGTTGTGTTCGACGTTAAGTGTTAACATACCTAACCCCTTACTATTGTACAAAACACAAAGGGGATGACGCACATTAGAACTGACAAGACAAACCAGCCGTGTGGTAAATGAAGAAAAAGCCCCGTAGTAAAGGAGTTCAGCCTGCTCCACAGTCATACTTGTACACTTGAGGGAGTTACACGTTTAACCTTCCGAGGATCGAGGTTCATACAAATTACACATACTTCCGTTCTTACCTCACAGAGAACACAATCCGTGTCCATTACAAAGAACAATCGTGGTAAACGAAATTAGTTCCCGTTGGGCTTTAAGTCAGTAGGATTTATGGTGAACAAAGTGGCAGTCGGAAGGGATTTTCTCGTAAAACTTTGGTTTTCGACTTCCAGTATCAATCCACCAATCTCCAATACTCAAATTTCATCACCACCGACGTTACGTAATCTTAAGAACTGACAGCGTCACTAAACAGAAACCTTTTCACTTGCTCATCATATAGAAAATAAGCATATATTCACTAAGCCGACAAAAGATGTGTATCAACTGTGGCGTAAGCACACATGACAGCGAGTCCAAAAGGATCAGTGCGATATCACACATTTTCATGTCTGTTCAATTGTTTCCTGCTGCTGAAGCTGTTGCTGATCCATCATTTACATCACAGAGTGTAACATCTGCTGCGTACATCTTTAAACTGTGGGTCCAGCGATGTATACAGGCGCGACGCCTCTCTGTGGAGCCGCCAGTGACGCTCTCCCACTGTGACAATAGAGGCACCCTGCTGATCAGATCTGCCCAACAAATCGTACGATGGGCACTATGCCAAAACTCTGCACTTTCACCTTGCTAAATTGACTGCTACTCTTTTAAAAATCGTTCAGAATTTGTCCATTCATTGCGGCGATTCTCTATCCGGCTTCTCGATTACCACAGGTTATTTCCAGGGGTGTCACTAGAATCCCAAGTATTTTAAATAACCCACTACTATCGAAACAGCGCATTTTAAACTAAAAAGTCTTAACAAAATACTGAAGTACAAGGAACTATACTGCATATTTATTATGATAGATTTAATAATAACCCTCTCATTCACAAGCAAGCAAAAAGGGTTAGCAAAATTTCCCATAAATTGAAAAGAAATAATAAAAAATGCTTGGATCAAGCTTCATGGAAATATAGTAAATATATGAAATAAAGTGAAATGCCAACTTTATGACACTAGGTAATTTTATTGATGTATTCTTAGCTCGACATGTTTCGGGCGCATACGCCCATCATCAGGAGCATTAGATGTTGAGTTGCAGCATATGGTTTTCTGCACCGAGTTTTTGGATGGGTGG
>Ga0131853_10024376_pt1 | contig 10920 bp, 10 predicted proteins | sample TergutLab28metaG_FD_92764 | JGI IMG/M metagenome (GOLD analysis project Ga0131853, IMG submission 92764) | Labiotermes labralis P1 segment gut microbial communities from Petit-Saut dam, French Guiana - Lab288 P1 (version 2) (version 2) | ecosystem: Host-associated > Arthropoda: Insects >...
CCAGATCCAACATCCTTAATAGGAATATCATGTAAGCATAATAAATACAGCCACTCCACTGCATATCCACTCAGGTTTCATAAGAGAAGCATTATTACAAAAATGTCAACTGAGTATCTAAAGTTTGGTTGGTGCAGTGCTTTACTACCAAGACTGCCTATGGCATCAAAAATGAATAAAAATCCTCAAAGCCAGTTTCCTCATACATCATCTCTTTGTAGTTCTAAAACACGTGAAGTTACATAGCAAAATACTTTTACCTATATTTAACATCCATTTTGATCAAATCTGTAACAAGACTGAACTTCATATATATATATATATATATATGTATATACACACGATAGATGTGATTACAGCATACACTTTGAAATCTATATAAAATACTCTGTGCCTTTATCCATCGCGAAGGATCCTGTCCCAGAATTTATGGCACATCACAAATGGCTGGGAATGATGGAAAAACCATGAATGGTACAAAACTAGCCTACGCACTAAATAACAAATTGACTAGACACATCAGCACAACAAATATTTATTGGAGAAATATAGGCTACATGTTTCAACCTGTTAGCAGGTCATCATCAGTCTCAGGTGCTGTTCAGATATTGGGATTCCAGTATCTAAACAGCACCTGAGACTTACTCTGATGGAGGCCTGATGACCTGTTAACAGGTCGAAATATGTAGCCTATATTTCTCCAATAAATATTTGTTGTGCTGACATGTCTAGTCAATTTGTTATTTAGTTCATTAGAGCAATCCGTGATGCCCTCTGTGAAGTTAGCCTATGCACAATCCACATGTATCATTCATAGACAAACTTTGGGGGTAAAAAGGAACACCCACAACTGAAGGTTATCACAGTCTTGAAGATTACGTTCGTCTTCTAGGTTAGAACACCACATATGCTGGTCGGAAAGTACCAGTGTTTCAGAGTAGCATACTGCTTCACCTTGCCTATTCATATTGGAGTGGGGAGAAAAAAAAGGTCTGGCTACACTTTATTCCACAAAACATCAAGTGCGTTCTCCATTATTTCATAGATTTCTGAAGACATGAAACATACTGAGTAAGATTCAGTTTTGAACACTCCTGCTGAAGCACAGAGCACCTCAATTCTTACAAAATTTCATCCATGATAGTACAGAGGATAAAAAAAACTTTTAGGAAAGAAGAAAACCACCACACATCTCTCCTTCAGGATTTTAATGTCCAACTGTACAGGAGATACAACAAAATACACAGAGACATAACTCTCTTGAGTTAAACCATTCTTCGGAGCAACTCATTAATCTTATCTTCACGATTCCCAAAATCTCCTCCTTCTACATAATGGTTTGTCTTTTTACGCCAACCTCCTGTTGGTGTAGTAAGCTGTAAATTGAGAAACCAAATCACTTGTACACCACTAAGTGAAGAAGCAAATGAGAACACAAAAATCACACTGTAACAACAGTGTCTTAGTATTCATACAAGCCTCTGTAACAGACATACAATGGCCTTATATGACATATTAACTGTTTTATCTCCAACAAAATGGAAGATGGCAGCCCAAGGTAAACTACCACCATGGATTTGTTGTTAACACTGCTAAAAAAAATAGAAAACAATACCTGTAAATAAAATACGTATACTTACAATCTTATAATAAGCAGTTTGAAAATTTGGTCGAAGTATTCCATGAAGATTGTGGTTTATCTTGGTAAGTAATTTTTATACATAATGGTGTTTGTTTCATTCCCACTTTTGCAAGACTTATGGTGGAAACAATGGACTTAGGCAAGAGATAGAAAATACATTATTTACAGTAATTAATACAACAGGGATGGGAAAAATAATGGCAACAGTTGTGAAAGACACGTTTCTTTATGAATAAGGAGTTGGGCCACCATTTGCCTGCAATGCAGCCTGTTAACTTCTTGGAAAAGACTTGGATAATCTGAATAATCGCTAGTGGAATACTGTACCATTATTCAAGCAGAACATCATCTTGTTGGAGATGATGATGGAGGAGAGTATCTGCTTCTCTCCCTACTCTCTAAAACTGACCAGTGGTTCGATGATACATAAGTCTGGCAATTGTGCTGGCCAAGGAAGGTGATGAAGTGCATCTTCATGCTCCTCAAACCAAGACTGAACACTTCTGGCTGTGTGTGTTGGCAAAATGTCATCTTGAAAAACTACATCACTGTTAAGAAAGAACTGTTGGACTACAGGATGCACACAATTGCCTAATATGTGCATGTAGTCACTGGCAGTAATTTGACCATTCGGAGTAATTACAGGACCAGCAGAATACCAAGACATTGCTGCCCATATCATCACAGATCTTGCATGTAGTCACTGGCAGTAATTTGCCCATTCAGAGTAATTACAGGACAAGCAGAATACCAAGGCATTGCTGCTCATATCATCAGAGATCTGCCCCACATTTGACACTTGGAACCAGACATTCAGGATTATAGGCTTCTTGAGTGTTCTCCAAACAGAAACCCAGTATGACGTTGGGAACAACATGTAGGATGACTCATCTGACCATACTATGCACTTCTAATCATCAGACATCAGGTTTTATGATCATCACACCATCTTTTTTTTCGAATTTCAACACTTTTCAGCAATCAGAAGTTTAGCAACTGTAGCTCTACCGTGGCTACTGGATCTGTGTAGCTCTCTCAGACTATTTTTTGTGGAAACAGGGTCTTCATGACGAATATTGTGCTCTGCTGTCAACTTTGGTGCAGCAGTTCTACGATTTATAGATACAATCCTCTTCAATGTACAGCAATCCCTCTCACTTAGTTTTGGTTTTTGGTCACTATTCCTCTAGTTGTTGATGTCTTCCCATGATTTGTATATGCCAACATAACCTTGCAAACTACTGCTCTGGATACACCTTATAGTGGCCGTTTTGGTTACCGATGCTCCAGCTAAATGCCCTCTTTGAAAAGCTGACATGTCTCCTCCCATTTTGCAGTAGTCATACATACTGTTACTAAACACAGCCTGTAATGCACTGACACTGGCACTACACAGCATAAACAAACACAAGAATAATGATACAAATGTTCTTTCAGTGCAGCTACCACAAACTGTTTATTCCTATACTGTCTAATGTTTCTATAATTTTGTCCATCCCCTGTACTTCGGCACCCCATCAATTAACACTCGTCATTAGTTCTATCGCTCTGGCTTTTCTCAAGATACTTTATGAAATTTGTTTACACATAACACATGTGGTTTACACTTTTGGTGGACTAAAATTTTACACAACAATTCTCACATCCAATTACTACACTTCCAAATCATTTAAAAAAAAGTGTCAAGGGATTTAAAAGATGTACAGGTTCTCTACAGATAAAATGTTAACCACTTCATCAACTTTTATATTCTGCTTCAAGAGGTAAATAATAGATAAAAACATGCTTGCCTGATCAACACTGCTGGAGCAGCATCAAGTGGCAGTAGGGATGGGGATGGATCAGTCATCCACAACTAAATTTTTCAACAAACTTCTGTCATGAGTGACAGAGCAATGCATGTGTGAGAAGCTCTGTTAAATGGGGACATGGTTAAAGATAATTATGTCAGCACTTCCAAATGGAAAGGGTGACAGTTTGACACCATTCTGCATATTCTCAAAGCGTAACGTGTAGTTCAAGAAAATTTGTACACTGATAAAGTGTGGGAAATGGAATGCTCATGAGGGCTATCATGTGGACTTAGCGACTTCATCTGCACTTATGCTGGACAGTGTTGGAACAATCTTCCATACAGTCCCAGACCCGTGGTCACACAACTTCCATGTGCTCAGCCTCCTCAAGAAAGCATTTAGATACAGTCTGGCAAAGATGCCACAGCCACAGTGGTTCCAGTAGCAGTCCAGGGAGTTAGAGGCAGATGGAATCCATCAGATGGTACATTAATGGGAGGCCTAACTCAATATCCATTGGAAATGTTTTTAATAGTCCCTACTCTTTCACACAGACCTAACCCCAAATTGGTATCATCTAAATATATCTTACACAAGAAGGTGCATGGTCATACTGACAGCCTGCAAATGAACTGTGAATTAAGTTGGTACATAATGAAGAGTTACATGATACATTAGAGTTCTTGAAAACTTATCAAAGTACTGACCAGACAATATGAAGGTTCAATTAGGCCCTTAAAATAAATCATGTTTACTGACATGTACATAATGTTATACCACATTAACCCGAGTGCAAGACAACTCTAATCTAAGACCTCCCAAAAAACATTTTCCACCAAAGGAAAATATATTTATACAAATATAAGACAACCCCCCAAAAATAAAAATATTTTACTATTAATTTCATCCACTTAATATGCGAAGCATGTCAGGCTTTATCTACCATTAGCAGTCAGTGTTGCTCTCTCCATCTTCAAAGTCAGTGCCTTCACCTTCCTCACACTTAACTCCTCACATTCCTATCCTCCTCACTGCCATTCCATATCACATCACCATCAGTTTCAGCACTTCTTAAAACCATTCACAGTCACTTCTGGTGAGATGCACTGCCATGATCTGCACTGACTAAATGCTACTTGAACCCATGAAGATTCACAATTTTCTCCAATGATGGTGTTACGAATTTAAATACGTGTTCTGGATTTCTGTGTCATGTCTGTGGTCTGATCAGTTTGGTTCATGGCTCCTTTTATGGTTTTTAATTTGTGGGTTGGTCCAGGCCATTTTCTTGTTACTACTCATGGACTAGATCTGTACTCGGAAACAGATCTGAACAAATTACTGTTTCTGTGGTGTCCAGTGGTTGAGAATAACTTAATCTAAGAGGTCCACCAGGTTTGGTGCTTCTCTGCCTAAAAAAGGAAACAAAGCCAGCTTCCAACCATTAGACAAAACATCAGTAAAGAATTACCACTCTACACTGCATAATGTCTAAGGACAGTGCAAATCTCACATGATTTGGTGATGCAAGCCTTGGTTTGGCTCCGCATGGTCTGGTGCAAAGCAATCTGGTTCAGTGCTTCATATGCGAGAGTATGGCACTTCATATACCAATCGGAGGAAACCTCATACATTTATGCACCTACTTTAAGGGAAAAACACCATCTTGCATTCGAGTAAATATGGTAACAAGCCAAATATCAAGCAATGTACAGAAATCAATACAGCAGCATGCAAATGGCTACATATAGTGAATCTAACAGGTTAATTTAAAAAGTATGTTCTGAAACAGAGAAGAAGATGGGACTATACCTCATAATTAAATTACTTGCCCTACAACTGCAGCTTAATATTCCTATTTCATTACCTTGAATGGCCACAGAAAGTTAGACGCATACTTGAATTTATCGCCAACTGTGAATACCTCATGTATCAGGTCTTCAATGCAGATAATGTTGCACTTTGCTGGAATAAATATCAGTTCAGAAAGTAATGAAGACTTCTTTACATGTACACACCAATTAATACAATGATTAGAGAGATATTTAAATAGAAATATGCAAGGATTCACAGTAGGTAGAATACTGTTCAGTAAAATCCCTATATACATTTTCCTGGGACGGCAAAGTGTAACAAATTTCAACATTCAACTGAAGAACACACTAATGGAGGAAATCTGCAACTATCACAACCTTGGAACAAATGTAACTGAATCTTAAATGCAGGAAAACGTTAACTCAAATTATACTAATGAATGCAATGTCACTGTAAAATGTAATTCTGAAAATAAAGACGTATCCTATACAGTTCTCAGCTTTGTCATCCACAGATCATATATATATATATATATATAAAAAAGCAAGTCAATATATCCATGTACAACAAAATGAAAGTGATGGTGCATAAAAATGTGATCATATAAACAAACGTCTCAATACAGGCCCCACTCATTCTATTAGACATTTACTGCAAGCTCTTTCAGAGAAAAACATATGATTATGGAGTGGAAGAAGGTTTGATCACATGACTTAAATGCACACTCCAACAAGTACAATGCAAGATCCAAGGTTCTCACAGCTGCATTCCTCAAGATCAACTCTTCTGGGATGTTATGTTGGTTGAATGGTTGTTACAATAATTCAAAGGATCATAATGCCTTCATCTTCAGGTAATACAGTGCAGTCAAAGAAGACTGGCCTGCCTGAAACCATTATGATCCTCTGCAATGCTGATAACTTACCAGTAGACACAATGTTAACATCTCAGAGGACATGCATATGTAAATACTTGTAATATTTCAAAATGACTGAAGTACACTATCTTAAAATTATATCTCCCATCTTCTACGTACATCACAATGCAACACTAAAATTTAAAAAACTATGGCAGGTATGGCACAAGTTAATCAGTTTTCCCAACCTGGTTCATACCTACTAAGGACCAATAAATGTGATATGAATAAATTTATATAATTAATTCTGCTCATTCAACAGAAAATAAAGTCATACATACACAGCTTCTTCTCTATGATGGTATTAGATGTAATAGGTATACGTTGACCACGGACTTTTGCAAATCCCCGTTTGTAGATCAGCTCTCTTACACTCTTCAAGTTAGGGTAGCCCCATGTCACGTAAGGTTCACAAATACGCAACATGTTTATCGTGGCCTGGAATTAAATTTCTATGAGTAATGTTCCTAGGCTTAATTTAACCACTAGGCAGTTATTCAATACAAACAACAGAAAATCTGAAAGAGTTAAAACTTTCACGTAAACGGTTCCACACCACTGACCTCTTGCTTAATGCACCTCCAGCCAACTAAAATGTGGATGGAAGGAATCAATTTTTTACACAAAAATTTCCTATGCACAATAAGCACTTACTGCAATGACCTAACAAACCTTTGGGATCACTTATAAGTCTTAGAATTGTAGTGGATCACATGAAAATGTTTTCTTTGACACAACATGGTTTTCATTAATGAGAAATGTAAACACCCAAAAACAACAGACACTCATTTTACAAAACTCATCATGCCAGTTCATGAAGTTCATTAGCATCAAACCTAGCAGCCACCTAAAAATTACATGTTTCAGAAGGGTGACATGAAGCAAGTTGCACATTGAGGACCCACATATAATAAGGTGCCAAAGTAAAAAATTTTGCCACGTGGATAACCCAGAGCCTGTGACCTTCAAATTGGAGTCTAGTGTGCAACAACTGTGCACAACAAATGACTTACTTTTCCAAGCAACATATTGCAATTCTGACACTAATAGTGAGGGAAGTGACAAAGGGAAACTAAACAACAATCAACTTTCTTCACAAGAAATGAAGGGCAACACTGCAACTTAATTTGTGTTGCAAGACACTTCTATGAAACAAAGCAAAATAAAGGGCAGGGGAAAAGCTGAATCCAATTTTTTGGTAAATGCATATTTCATATGCAATGATACTTCCACTATAGCTGTCATGCTCAGGGACATGACAAAAAATACTACCTGTACATCTCACAACTGCATAATCATCTCGAAAGCCTTCCTTACCTTATTTAGTTTTATGAACACACCATTGTTAATCTGCTTCAGCCGGAACAATTGCAGTACCTTACGCACCTTGGGTGCCACTTGGTTGATACTGAAATAGAGCACAATTATTTTTCAGTCACTGTACACATGAAACTTATACCAATACCACTCATAACATAAGAAACAGCACCTCTCTCGATACATGTGGCCACGGCTAATGCACAGGATTCAGTTTCCAGCAAAAGTTGGCTTTGCAATAACTGAAGAACCCACCCAGCCTAAACACACCCTATGTCAACATACAGTCAAAGCTATTTACAGCACTCTTAAGTACACAAGGAATTCCACCATTCACATAAAAAGTTCAATTCTGAAAACTCTGTCATAGTGAATAACATGAAATTCCCATACAGTAATTATAAATGTTAAACTACTTTATATTACAAAATCAAACACAACCAGTGGAGCAGTTCACGGTATCATACGCAGACACTCCCTGAATTACACATTTTCAGTCATGCAATTTCAGGCATATATTATTTTTATAATAAAGTACAAGGAAGTGAATAAATGTTCTTCTTGTGATAATAACAACACAGTTCAACCAAGGTGGCAGAATGACGATGATGGGCCATAATGCAGACAGCATGAGTCATGCTAAGGCCAATCAGATTCCCATACAGAGAAGACTAATTTCACCTTGGACTCACTTGTATAAATATATAGGGTTGACCATACATATACTCGAATTCAGACTTAACACAAAATTTTACTTGTGCCAGACCTTTTGAATGCAACTATTCTGTAAGTCTGGAAGTATCTGTAAGGTGAAGCATAATATGCTTAGATGACTGCCAATTAACTGTCATGATATGAAGAGAAGTGTAGCAGACATTCATCTTCACTTACCAAAAAGGAACAGAATCTGCTGCTTCAAGCAGCCACTTGGTCCATCTATGCTATCAAACTGAACCTGGAAAACTGCCTACCAACAAGATAGCAACATTTGGCACAAATACCACTAAATGAAAGTGATGTAAAAAGTCAGCAGTGTGACGCATACCCTCTCAGTCATTACCCAGTATTTCTTACCCTCTGATACGAATGACAAAGGCAAGGCGTGCTTCTCCTGGAATGTAGTAATTGCCACGATTTCTTGCCTGGCGTGCCAACCGAATCTCATCACGTTCACGACTGTGATATTCCTTTACATATTTTTCAGCACGCTTGAAGATTTCCTTCCTTTTCTTGTGATACTCTGATCGTTTCTGAAATACAATAGCATGCACTAAATCGCCATGTCACATTTTCAAAACATTTACACAACACACTGTACCAGCAATATTCATTAGTCATTTTTAAGATGAACTCTATTCAACATAACTACAAATGAAATAAGCATATTACAGTCTTCATAATTTCAATTTTGGCTTACTTAGATCAACCACTTTTTAAACTAAGGTGAAGAATGGGAAGACTGGCAGGCTAATAAGAGAGAAGGGTAAAACACAAATGCTGGAATGGGACCTCCACATAAGCTGTGATTCATTCCTTCCACATCCAGCTTCTCACTCTCATCCACATCATTACATGTGCAACAATATCCTCACACACATTACTTCCAGATCCATTTCTTTTATTTCTAATTTGAGGAACATTAAAAAAACTGAATGAATCAAACACCACCCATTAAACAGCACTGCTTGAAATCTCAGTCTCCTAACTTGTCGTAAGCTTCTACCAGTCATCCCACATAGGTTGGACATGAACAGCATTCAGTTACCTAAGTAACATTTACACAATTCAACAATGTCATAGTACTTTTTGGTACATTTTGCCAAAGGTCACACATCAGGCTAAGGTCCAACCCAGTATTAAATGTGTAGTGTGTAATCGGCACAAGAATAATCCTGGAATACAGTGAAATAGCATTCTACTGTACATACAAGAAGTATGTACAGCATCCAAGAGTCAACAGCAAAATATATGAACCACAAGGTGACAAGCATTAAATAGCACAAAACTGCCTCAAAATTCCTATTTCTCTCGCCTTGAAATATGCCTGTATGTCTCCCGTGTGTGACAACATTCTTGCCTGTGTTCACCTCCATGCACCTATTTTGCTTACACATTAAAATCTCAGCCATGAATAAGACTAAGGCTTCCTGCAGACCAATGAAATGTAGGTATGATACCAGAAGCTAACTCGAAGGAACTCTGGCTGTGCCTACATCCATAACAATGCCACGTATGACACAGGAAGAAAATAGTTGTGGGAACCTAAATTTCTTGACCACACACCAAAGTAACATAAAAAAAACTCAATATTTATTTTTTGGTCTTCACAATTCCTGTTCGCCATTCTGCCATAACTTATCACGTCACATCCTAGCCCTACCTTCCAGTCTAAGGATCTTGTTGGCCAGTTTACTTGCAACATGCCTACCAAACCTCATTCATCCAACAAGACCACAATCTACATTCTTCAGCGTCCTAGTATAATGAAGTGTGCAAAGGGCATAACACAAGAGGTATCAGCTTCACCTGACAGCAGAAAATCACGTAGTAACTACTAGCCTAATCATAAGACATTCGACAAATCAGTCACAATGTAAAATTTATCAGAAATTACCTTCAAAGCAGCCTTTAAACGTGTTGCTTTTGCTAGATCTCTTCGCTTGCGACTTTTTAGAACAGATTCGGGAACTGCGGGCAATTTGTTTCCTTCCTTCCCCAAAGCCCTCTTCTTACCCGGTTTTTCCTTTTTCTCAGCCTCCTCTTCTCCCTCCCTTTTATCCTTGGCAGGATCCTTCGGAGTCGGCTTCTCCTTCGGTTGCCTAAAATTATCGGTACTCATCACAAACAGGCAGTTTCAATGAAGCATAGTACGTAGAGTTAAACAGCGCCCCATACACACAAACAATAATGAACTTTTAATAAAAACACTGGCAACCATCCTTTCATGACGTATATTACACAAGCAGAAATGCAAAAACAAACACTGAGAGCACCACAAATATGGAAAGAAAAAACCCATGAAAAACAATAAAGGGTTAGGCGCTTCTGGAAAGCACACGCAATCAGGCATCTACGAATATAAGAACTCTCAAAATAAACTGTCCTGTTTTAAAAACTGAACAGTGTAAAAATTATAATAAAGTACAATCGAAATATTAAGATGTCTTCTGATAATCCAACAACACGCATGCACTTACGTCTCCGCCATGTTTGGGTTTAGTTGGCCACTCCAGAAACGGATCACAGAAAAATACCTACGGCCGGCCGTGGTTTCTGTCACGGATTAGAGCTGTTGTAGGAGTATACCTCCGACGCGTGTGTCCGATTTTGGACGGTTACGGAGTTATGACCGTTTGAATCTCGGAATAGAAGGTAACGATTACTGACAATAAACGGAACAAAATAATAAACCAGCATAATACATGATACATTTAAAG
>Ga0131853_10024378_pt1 | contig 10920 bp, 5 predicted proteins | sample TergutLab28metaG_FD_92764 | JGI IMG/M metagenome (GOLD analysis project Ga0131853, IMG submission 92764) | Labiotermes labralis P1 segment gut microbial communities from Petit-Saut dam, French Guiana - Lab288 P1 (version 2) (version 2) | ecosystem: Host-associated > Arthropoda: Insects >...
AAAAACACAGGCCAAGTGGAAGGGGCAGGTTGGGGGGGAAAGGAGGGGGGAGGGGGGGAGGGGAGGGGTGGGTGGGGGGGGGGGGGGGGGGGGGGGGGGCACACAAAGACTAGAACCACAAAAACCTTGGGCCACCCAGTCCTGGCAGTCTCCTGTATGAAAGTAAAGCACAATATTACTATATGATCCAGTCAGTGTTCTTATACCTCATAGAAATGGCCCTAATAGAATGTAGAAATATATGGCTTAAAATGGGTGAAAATTTGTTGCGAAGCATCACAGTCATTATCCAACATTTGTACCAACAAACTTCAATTACCACTAACAGACCATAATATTGTGTGGTCATAAAGATCTGTGAGAACAGGGAAGTAACACCCTGGTACATTTTGTTCCATCATCAATCATTCTCTGGTATGAAAAATACAAAAGGTTTCAGAGGCTTGCCCTGCCTCTATATTTACATAATGATAGGACACATACAATGTCCAGATCCTTAAATACAGTCCTTATAACTGAAAACTGGCAAAGACCTGAGCTCAAATATATACATCACAACTATATCTGCAATCTGTTCCATCTATTACAACTTTTGTTTGACTTGTCATCGCATTTCATTTGCTGTATGTCACTGGCAAATACAACCAACTATCTAATATGGTACTCAGTTTATTTGCTACCTGTTTCAACACCGACACATGCCATCTTCAGGTGAAAATGCATTTTATCTAAAATCTAAATTAAAAACACAATGTTCTGCTCTTCATCAAAGAATTACATACAGCACCTTGGTAATGATAACAAGTACAGCAGGGGGCAGGAAACACCTTTTATTGTAGATTTGTGCTTTTTATTAGGAACTTGGGCTTACAAAGTGGCAAACTGTTAATTGAGCAGCTGCATTGTCAACTGTTACTTTCCTTTGGGTTACAATGCAGAACACTTGCTGTTGACCTGTGTCTGTGCACACATACATGCGCGCGCGCGCGCGTGTGTGTGTATGTGTGTGTGTGTGTGTGTGTAAGTTGGAATACATTTACCATCACAGTCCAGAAAATGTAGTTACAATACACATCGGTACAAATCATGACAAATTGAAACTTATACAAGTGGGGAGTGTTCTGCACTGTAAGCCAAATAAAACAAGTGAAACAAATCCAGCAGCTCAACTAAGAGTTCTCCACTTCATGACACCAAATATAAAAGAAAAAGCAAAAATCTACAATGAAGATGAGTTTCCCACCCTCTGCAGTTAATTGTTATCTTACCAAAATACTGTACCTAATTATGTGAAGAACAGAACATTGCATTTGTAATGCAGATTTCAGATGGCAAGTCCCAGTGCTGGAAACTAGAAGTGAACAAACACTAAATATTACAAATGTAGTTGTATTTGACAATAACATATACTACATTTAGTAGGTACATATAACATGATGCAACTGTCTAAGGTAAATCATTCATAATAGTCTAATAGTGTGGCTCACACAGACATATCCATGTCTGTTTTGTACATACATCTAGCATCTGGTCCATTAAAGTGCTTTGTGATAAGGATTAGTTTTCTTTAAACAGCAAACAGCACCCCCATCCCCCCAATTCAGGAACAATAAAAAACCACTGTACAGCTTCTGTAGACATACAGTGGAAGATGTGTAAAGATGATGTTACCATGGCACACATGTTGACAATTCTAAAACAGGACTTCCCACATGTGATGGGGCAAATCTCCTCTCTCAGACTAGTGTTCCAGGTCCAATTTCAGTCACTTTGCAACATACAGCTGGCCACTGACTGCATATTCAGACTATGGGTAACTTCATACTGTCACTAATGTTAGTATAAAGTTTGTATAATACATTAGATGACAACATTTCCTGTCATTTTTATACAACTAAATACATATGGCCAACCAGTTCATTAGTGTCAAAACTGCTTAGACTAGCAAAGTAAAAATTGTACTAGATCTACCATATTCAATATGACTGCCACTTTGGACTAAAACGTTAACTATCCCCTGACAGCAGAGGGAAACAACCCACCAGAAATGGCAGGAAATACACACTTCACTGCAGACCATAAAAATAAACTTAGTGCATATCTGGCGATGTCAGCTCACCAAAGGCTGGCAACTGGGGAAAGTGTTAACTGATCAAACTCCTTGAGACAGCAATTCTCATTCTGCACACCAACTACAAATTTATGTAAGTAACAATGTTACAACCCCACATGTGTTGTATACGGCATACATATATTATTAAAAATTTACAGATCTACTTTTGATTAATTGCACTCCCAATTCAAGAGTGATCATATAGGCTAATGGTGTCATCTGTCATATTATACACTACAGATACTGAGTAGCTGAAACAATGTGGAGAAATGTTCCCCACACTTAGTGCATATAAAGAGTGAAGACCAAACATGAATGCAACAACACATTACTTCACATCACATCACATAATGTTACCACTAGAGCAGCCTAACAGAAAACAATTCTGACACTAAACACAAAACCACAAATCATAACACATTCACTTCACATTCCTCTACAGCAGTTGTACAAGAAATTATTCCATATGGCAACTACTAACTTTCTTTTTCTTACATACAGAATGAGGTTTTCAAGCAGAAATTATCATTTTTCTGCAAGCTAACTGCAGCAGCCATGATTTGTCACAATGCTGTAAAGTGTAATGAAAAGGTTCTCTATCAGGCATCACTGAACAGTGGGACAAATAAGCTGTCTCACTGTGAAAACTTTACATTAACTCACATCAGTTTCATCTCTTACTTCATCAAACAACAGTATGAACATGTAACATGTCTTATTTACAAAGATGTATAATTGCACAGGATATGACAACAGGCTCCACTTTCTAAAGACCAGAAAAATTTAAACAGCAGTTCACAGCATATGGTAATACTTGGCATGACAGAAACACCTGTGGCTCTAGAAAACGTGAGTATTTTAAACAAGTTTTAGCTTGTGAAGAGAGCATTCAATATTACATAAAACAATTTAAAATGTATACTGATACCTCACAGGTGACACTGTCAGTGGCTTGGTTTACAATGAAATAAGCGGCCTGCTGCTTCTTACAAAGCTGAAACCATCTTCATGCTAACCAACTAAAAACATGCAGTTCGCAAACACAATACTGATAAGTTTGTGTCACATCATCCCCACATCACTACTGAGCATCCTCAGTGTACACAATGTGTTAGCAATCATGCAGCCACAGTGTAAAATGCTGGCCTGCTCCTACAAGTTCACTTTTCAGACAGCTGTGGAAAAATGAAAGTGAAAATGCAAGTGTGAACGAAACTTCCAATGTTGCAACAGTCATGTCTGGTCTTGTACCAAGTGATTCCATTTTTAAGATGGACAACAAAAATGCCTGTATTGACACATGTAGTTAAAATTCTTCAGTCACTGTATTTTCATAACAGGCAATTAAATGTTAGGTTTTCTAAGTTAAACTATGATGATGGCAGTAAATATGGCTTCATACAAAATGCAACTTTTCTGGATAATCTGTCTATTTCTTATTATCATTACTGAATTATTATTGGTAAGCAAACCAAAAAAAAAAAAATGCAAGTCTCATATTCACCACAGGTGAGTTTGTATGTCCCAGTAACAATTATTTTTAGGTATGTTAAGTTGCAACATAACATGACAGATATCAAACAAGTGCATTTATAACAAGAAGGTAAACAACGAATACTTTTACCACCAACTATCAACTACGCAGCTAAGTCAGCATTTTTAGTACTGCCCAAATCCCAGAACCTGTTTGTCACTAGAAACTACTAACACGACAGAACAAACGAGGATTACATATACAAAAACAAATCAAGCAGATAAGAATATTTCAAACATACAAAAAACCAAAATATATTTAATTGTGACTTCAATGTCTTGGACCCTATCATCCAGGCTTATTCTTCAAATTCAATGCCTCAAAACCAGGTTCTGTTTCAGTCTTCAGTTGAAGGGGAATATTAGCAGAGGAGTCCACCTGAAATTGCTGCTCTCAACCACTCGATCAAACTCTTTCTAATTGAATCCTCAGATTAGATTATGCCTGGCCATAAGACACAACCAGAATGGATTTCTCAAATGCAACATTTAAAAAATAAACCTAGATGAAAGTGAACTACATAAAAACCAATTATAATGCACCTCTATTAAAAAAACATTCAAAACTTATATTTCAATATGTTAAGAGTATGTACCTTTTTTATTGTATCACCTGTAGTTATGGCTCTTAACACTGCTGACACAAACATAGTGTATGGAAGATAAATGATTACTTTGGAAATGTAACAGCCTTCAGACTCTAAAGAAACTAAAGAAGTAATTACATTTACACTAACAAACATGTTCCTACCTACCATAAACCTAAGTAAATCCCTGATGAACTACTATGGAACAAAGTGTCACAATAACAGGTGCAGATACTGTCCTAAGAAGGAAATCCACATTAAGTGAATGCTGTGATTCAAAATCCTGATGAGTCATCCCTTTGGACTCTTTGCACATACAAGTTTGTCCATGCATGTCATGTATGAATGTGTCCACAACGCTGGGATTTGTTATACTGCCCTCCTCACATCTTAGAAGTGAATATTACAGATAACTTTATTTTTTGCATTTACTGAGAAAGATTCTCCTGCACAGGTGATGATATTACTCCAGCCTTAACAAGAGCCCATGTTCTAGCCTGTTGCCCAAATTTCTCTACAAATACAATACAACTATAAAAGAGATAAAAATGTTAACAGAAAAAATTATCAAAATCAAAGCATGTATCAGCCTCCAGCACAAAATATCTGTATTTCAAACTCACAGACACTTTTGGTAGACTGCACAGGAGTATAAAGGGTACAACATACAAGAACGTATTCAACTGGGAATCTCCCAGTAACAGCCAAAATTCAAACATTCTGATACCAAGCTGAATGTTCATTTATCTTCAGCATTGGACTGTAGTTCATTCTGAATTTTTCAGTGCAATTTTTATGAGTAAAATATCTGCTGATTATTTGTGCACTTGTCATGTTGTGTTGCAAAACATTAATTGAAAATTCAAAACAACAGTTCTGAGTTGAATGAACACATAATGGAAAACTAAAATTATGAGTATTACACATAAAATATGTAGCTCTTGACACACTGATGACCTCAGTCTTTCCACTTCACTTCACATCATGTTACACAAGAACACATTCACAAAAAAAAAAAAACAAAAAAAAAAAAAAGGAATTGCACAAAACAGTTGGAGCAATATTAAAGCACCAAGGATGTTGAATGTCTTTTATAAACAGATTACTCTTTAGTCCACTGTTAGGGATGTGATGAATTCTGAAAAGATTCCAAGTAGAAGAAGGAATCGATTATATTATTATCACCATCATCATCAAATCTGCACAACTAGAAATAATATCACTGAAATATTGCACACCTAGAATAATAGAACTGCAGCCCAGAACACTTCACTTTTATAGCCCTTTCTGCTTGGAGTTTTATAACTGCCAAGAATATAACCAATCACTGGACAATAATACCCTGTAGACATGACCTTATTACATTTTATTACAAGCAAATTCAGTTTGAAAATAGAATCACAAAAATTTTTATAACACATGTTTCAGCTGAGGTCCTAATATGCTATGTGTGTATTTTACATATGTGCACTTTGTATCAAGTATTATACTGTCCCTTTTGGTTCACTTTTATCAACATATGACAGTCCATCAGACCCATCCCTTTTTAATTGCCGGACTAAGTTTAACAGTGAACTGAAGTGTGACTGTTCAAATACCTAACCAAATTTGAGAGTGGACTCTTTTATGGTAAATTTACTTGAACATAAGACAAAATAAATTTCAATTAACTACTGAGGTTTAATTACACCACATTCTCTACAGAGGACTGAAACAACATTTCTGCTTCTTACATTAAGTCCACATCAAAAGCTGAAAAGTATTAATCGTGTGGTTGTGCTAAAGGTGATGATAAAACGGTTACTAGGTACAGTTAAAAAAATGCATCAATACCAATGAAAAAAATAACTATTAAAAATGTACCCATAAAAAAATACTGTGCCAGTTCCATTGCAGAAACCAAAACTGCCACTACAATTTTTTGTATCAGCAGTATATTCAACTTATTTTTTAATTCTTCACCATATGATATGGATTTGGGGTGTTGTGATTCATATTTGAATAAACATATTTTGGTTCACTATATTCTGGTACCATTCCTGTAAAAATAAGGAATGTTGTAACATATAGCATCTGCATTATAAAATGTGAAATTAAAATGAAATTGTATATTTCACAGTTCTGATGGACATAAATACATATGTTTTAATATTACACATAGTCTGTACACAAATCATCAATTTGAAATATCTCAAGTGGTTGTACTGTTCACAAAGAATTATATTAATAAAATTTCACCATCTTGGCACTGTGTTCACAAAATTAGAAACTGACAGGTCAGTTATATAGTAAATACACATTAATAATGATTTCTGTAGTTGAATCATGGCACATTAAGCCATGACAGGCACACAGCAGGTTTGTGAGGCAATTCCATTCCTCGCCAACACTAAACAGGGTTAAAAGTACTTCTACTGCTTTAAAATGCAGTGACTAATGTAGAAAAACAAACGGAAGTTAGAAAAAAACTTTCTTCTGCAATACTGTGTAACAATGCAAAGAAAAGTGAATACCCCTCTCAGACACATCCACCAGAATTGCTACTTTGTTAAGGTTATGAAATCACCAAAAAAGTATCCACATTAAGGCATCACTATCAAACTTAGGTTTATATGATGCTTAGTGCTGTGGCAAAGATATATGATGTTCCTAAATGGAAATTTCCTATTTTCATATAAGGTGTCAGCACTGTGAGTGGCATTCAATCATGTATAACCAATTTCATGATAAAACTCCACTCTCAGGGTATGCAGATGATCTTTGAAAAAACTTCACAAGAAGCTGGATAATTCTGAAATTTTAAGTTTCTAATTTTTTACACTAGGACTTTGTGGCTATATCTGATGTGCAACTTTAGCATATGTTCCAAAGTTTCGTGAACAATGCATTTGCCATTTTTACGGTCAGAACTTCAAAGTGCACAACACACATGAATGACTTTCGTATGGCTCAACCCCAAAAGCAAAAGCCATACAGTAAAATTCCAGAGTTTAGATTACATTAGCCACAGCTGGATCAAACCAAAGGAATTAAATTTCTCCAAGAATGAAAAAATTAAACACAGTCCAACAGGATTCAGAGATCAAAGCAGTAAATCCAAACATCAGAACAGTATAGAGAATAATTAACGCTTTCCTGGACTGAACACTTCATTGTAAAATAGTTTTCAATTATAATAACAATTGTTATAACCGAAATGCTGTTTAAATGTTACAGTGAGTCACGATAGCACAGTCAGTATGGCAAATGGGTTATGGGTTGGATAAAGCCAAGACCCAATTCCCAGCATGGACTAGATTCATTCATTTCTGCTCCCCAATATCCTGACCAGCTATGGGTCACACCCAACCTCCTATTAAATGGGTACCAACAGTCTGTTCACAAGAGGCAAGGCAGCTGGGGCCAGAAGTTGACCACTCAGCTCCATCTAGAGCCAGAGTTAAGGCTGAGTGGAACCACACGTATGGCTTCACAGCAAGGACAGATACAGATTTACCTTTACCTTTAAGATACTTCTGTTAATGTTGCAACCAATGAAAGTCACTTATGCTGACCCAATATTACGTGCATTACATGAAGAACATGATATTCATAAAACCAACTGGGAAAAATAAATTAAGAAACACAGAAAAACCACTTCCACTGTCCTGTAAGTAGGACACATATAAATTAACAACTTTTATACAAAATATGTGAAAACTGCAACATTAAGTATGTTTATAGGACAGCTCCTTATGACAGATGAATAAATACATTAAATTATGCATGTATGTTGATTTATAAGTAACAGTAAAATTCCTGAATACAAAGTGCACTATGACTACTAAAAAAACACACAATTGGCATACTTGAACAACTTAATACTTACCTCACACCATTTAAAAATTTGGGGTGAGATCTGTGTATTGTTTGGATTGTGCACTAGCTATGAAATCATATTTTATGTTTGGATATTCGAAATTACTAAGGAAATAGAAAATGGTGGGCACTTAAAATAATAATGATAATAATGACTACTTAGGTTCCATAAACAAGGATTTCTCATTCATCTGAATAATTATAAATACTCATGCAAAAACACTGCTGATATACATTTTCAAGCTTTCATGATGAATGTTCAGGGTGTGGTCTTCTGGGGAAAATAAACACCTCTTAACCTCTTCCTGATGAAAAGGGAGAGAAGAAGGTTCTCTCCAAAGAGAAGACAGTCCCTACCTTCTGAGGTGACACTCCCCTAATGCAAATTGCATCAATTATCACTTCCCATCTGCCGTGGTCCTGCAAAGGGCCACTCATTTATTCTGTGCCAATGTCAATGAACCCTTAAAAGGACTGCTCTTTATCCCACTATGACTCCACTGTAGCTCTACAAAACGAAACCTTCCCTTTCTCACATTCCATGCCCCACCTGCAATAAATACTGTGGCTCCAAAAATGGTCATTTCTAATTTGCAGTCTTCACACTTTGTGTTCATCAATCCTACCAGTCCAGACTGTGTCCTATCTCCTCTTTCATTCCCAGAACCTGACAGACCATGTCTTTTCCTACCCGCCTACAATCTGAAAGAGTCCTCATCCAGCTCCATTCAATTCTGAAAATGGTGATAGCAAAGTTCCATGGAAATACACTGTTATTGATCTACAATCTACAGGACATTACAACCCAGAAGACCACAATCAGAGTTAATTTTAACATGACATCACATTAACTGAAGATCTGTATGTGTTACAGACTCTACTATGATATAAAAATGCATTTCCACTGTAGATGAAGCAGTGTAAATTTAATTACAGTTTTGTTCCAGAATGTATCTTATCTTACAACTTGTTTTCCATCTACAGGTACGCCATTTCATATTTCAATATATCCTGCTCTCAAACCAAACAGCAGAAACCATCACTATGAATACTTAAAAAAGATGCTACACAATCATACAATGATACAACAAAGCATAAAATGTCCTTACATTAAAAGTGAAAGAAACATTAATCAACTTCTAACAGAAAATATGTATATGTATCTCTAAGCAATGAATTAAAACAAAAGAATTTCATGTGTATTGTAACAGTTACCAGAGGAAAATAAATCCAAATAAAAACCAGTTCAAGCAGAATGATACATACTTTTAATTATTTTATGACTACAGAGAAGTTGCTATCTTTACCTGTACACTGTATACACATACAAACATGACAGGGTGAAGCTCATTATATTACAGATCTCGATACCAGATGTAAGAAACTCATATTCTGTGGCTGCTTTGATGTTTGTGACTGTGGTCCAGTACCCACTGTCTTTATTGAAGCCTGTAGCAACTAAGTTATCGTTCATTACACTATTATCTGAAGAAACTACACGTGATCGTAGAAATATATAAACAACAGAATAAAAGATCAACTGAACAATGAAATGGTCACCAATAACATTAATCTAGGACTCCGTTCTTGGCTCAAAAAGTCAGTAAACCTGTCCAGCACAATTTGTATTTTCAGTGTAAGTTTCTTTCCTCTTATAACATGTACTGACTTGAATGCTTTCACATGGCAACTGGATATAACCTAACGACAAAAAGACAACAATGTTAACCAAACCGATTTGTCTGCAGATTCTCTTCTTGGCCTTAAGAAATATCCACAGAACACACAAAAAGAAGGTGCAGATATATGGTGGTACACCCAACAATTAATGCAATTAAAGGAGAAATATTTCTATAGCCCCTCTGAGATTACTTGGAGGAATGATTCTGTACCTCATACAGCCAGTTTGTTAATACATTAGAAGTGAGTTTATGTCACGTACAACACTAGCTGTTCTGTTGACTGCAGATGATGAAATCACTCTAAGAAGTTGAAATTTACTGAGCTAGTAACAAAACTTCATGCCCCCTGAACAACCTAATATCTTCAAGACTGTGTTTACAACAGGCCACTTGAGCCACAAAAATCCAGTCCAAACCCTGAAACCCTACTTCTGTTAAGATCCACTTTAATGTTTTCTTATCTTTGTGTAGGTCTTCCAAGTGCCCTCCTGTTCAGTATTATATTAAAATCTTATATACAATTTTCATGTCTCACAAATACCTCATGTCTGTGTCTACCTCATCTACATTCATTGCAGTTAATCTCATATTCATTGCACAGTAAAAAACATGAAGCTCCTCATTATACCTTCGTCTCCATCCTTCTGTCACTTCCTCCCTCTTGGGCCCAAACATTCTCTGCAGCAACATCCTCAATACTCACAGTCTATGTTCTTTCTTTTGGGTGAAAAGTAATCCTACATTCTTTTGGTGCTGGTACAAAGAATTCCAATTAATATGATGTTACTGTAGCAAGGGACACAAACTTGTGCACCACATGTACCAACTCCTGAGTATCCCGGAGTCATATTATGACAATGTCATGTCAAGGTAAATGAACTGATGTTGAGGTAGAATCAAAATTAATGCCAAATAATTATAAATTATCACACCATTTTTGACCTCTCTGATACCAAACAAAGAATCTGCACCCAAACAATGGGGTTCTGAGTAATACAGTTTGGTAAACACTGTTGCAACTAGCACCATTATAAGAACCATCAACATGCATTATAAATACATTCAATACATCAAACTCTAAAGGTGAGATATACAGCTAGACAAGAGGTTTCTTAACCTTAATACACAGAAGCTTTCACAATTCTGT
>Ga0131853_10024380_pt1 | contig 10919 bp, 6 predicted proteins | sample TergutLab28metaG_FD_92764 | JGI IMG/M metagenome (GOLD analysis project Ga0131853, IMG submission 92764) | Labiotermes labralis P1 segment gut microbial communities from Petit-Saut dam, French Guiana - Lab288 P1 (version 2) (version 2) | ecosystem: Host-associated > Arthropoda: Insects >...
GACTGTTTGGGAAAAAGGGGGGGGGGGGGAAAAAAAAACAAAAAGGTTGTGGGGGTCAAAATTTTTTAAAGAGGTTTTTTGTTTTTTTTTTTTTTTGCTTACTCCTTGTGTTTGTTCTTCTGTTGTCTGCAGGCCTTGCTTAGTTGTGACGCAATGTCTACTGTTCGTAACGCAGCTAGATCAGTCATGTTCTTTGGGTAATGACACAGTCTTCATTCTTTTCGAGTTTCACAAATATTGTTTTAAATCCGTCACTCCAGTTTTTGTGCAAGATGTGTCACTTCCAAACAATAAACACGGAACCCAAATCAGAGCGTTTCTTTCAGCACTGCCTCTCAATCTCTTTTATTCAGCACACACACACACACACACACACACACACACACACATATATATATATATATTGTTTTCCTGTGGCGCTGCGGCCCAACGCGGGCCATGGCCTCCTCATTCTTGAGGTTTCTTGATCACACACTACGACGCATCACAGTCGGTAAGACTCCTCTGGACGAGTGATCAGCTCGTCGCAGAGACCTCTACCTGAAAACACACAACAATCGCAACACACAAACATCCGTGCCCCCGGTGGGATTCGAACCCACGATCTCAGCGTGTGAGCGGCCGCAGACCTACTCCTTAGACCGCGCGGCTACTGGGACCGGCATTTAGCATATATTGCAGGTTTAAATTTTCCGCACATCTTTGTTTTCTGTTTGGTGATGACTGAGAAATAACTAAAGCACGTGTTGCATGACCTGAACTCTTAATCCCTGCCTTCTTGACGAGAGTTAGTCTGCTGGGCTGCATTCGGGTTGCACTGACTGCCGCCCATTCACAGGCCTATCTCGGTCAGGGTCCCCACTAAGAGCATCAGCCAGCACGCAACGGCTGGATGGGGCACAGCCTGCTCTGATATCCGCAGCGCTTGAAGTACATCGCTAGTATTGGAATCTGAAACGATTTCATTTATTTTTTATTCAGCTATTCATATATTTAATTTTTCTCACAATTTCTGGGGAGGTGGCAGACTCGCAGCCCGTAAGGACGAGCAGCCCCTCGTTCTAAGCTTGCCGTAACTCAGCACTGGAAAGAGGTGGGTAGTCAACACCATGCTCTGGCCGCTTTACACCCAGGAAGACCCAGTTACCACTGTACAGGGGCCCTTCTGTAAGACACGAAAAATCTCCCTCTATTGCAATTCGATTCCCAGACCTTTCAGACTCTAGTGATTCTCCATACCGGCCGCGTAACTAGCCAATAAACCCCAAAATATCACCAGTCAACGCGTTTAGACCATTATCAGACGTGGGCCTTTTTGTGCTCAAGCAATTCTGCATCCTAACGCCCTCTACTTATCAGACTTTGGGTGGTGTGTTTGTTACACGGTTTTGGCATTGTACGACGTGCCAGTAAATTCATATATTTGTCTTGAAGCTTCCACAGCGACCAATATAGCAAATTTAATTCCTTGTTATTTATTTAAGGACGGTTGCAGTAACTGGAACTATAGAACCTGATGCAAAGTTTAGGTTTTCGCAGAGCTGCAGTTGTGGTCTCCTTCTTCTGGGGCGTGGCGCCGCGTCTCTGGATGACTTGTGCCCGACGTTTCGAGAGAGCGTGCTATTGACATCTTCCAGGGTCGAAATATCTATAGACAAGGATACCAGTACCCTAGTGACGCGGTGCCACGTTCCGTAAGAAAGGAGACTTACACAGCCTTAAACGGTAAGTAGTGAAGAATTAACTCTAAAGAGGTAGTCGTCGCATAATTTGAAATATTACCTTGACATTCGCCTCAGGAAAACGAGGAACAGCACGAGAGCCCTCAGGGAGTATGTGACAAGAAGGAGCATCCAGATTCGGGCTCCAGTTTACGATCTGTTTCTGTCTTATAGGTTTGGTTCAGTAATCGAAGAGCAAAATGGCGTCGGGAGGAAAAACTGCGCAATCAGAGGCGCGCGGCGGAGCAGGTGGGGGTGAGTCCCCCGGCACCCGCGGGTCGCCTGCCAATCAACTCGGGCTTCAACTCCATGTACTCTTCGATCCCGCAACCTATCGCCACCATGGCTGACACGTACAGGTGAGCCTGCATGGTGTTCGCACGGTGCTGGGTAGCTTCCGACAGAAGAGTCAATGGAAATGAGATGATGTGAACCGAAAACGAGGGGGTGCACTAGCCCTTTCAGACCCAAGCCACTACACATATTCAGCTAAGTGATGCAGGAATAGATTGTCACAGGCAATGCCTTATCATTACTTTCTCCTGTTTCTTCACTTCCATTTTGTTATCATTTTTTTCACTTTTCATCTCTTTCTCTCCTTCCTCTATCTTCTTAACCTTCTCCTTTTTCTTCTTCTTCGTAAATACAGTGATAGCTATGACAGCGCTGGTTACTGCGCGTGATCACGCCGTTTTGGGCAAAACCGCACAGCCAAGGCTTCCTGTAGGATAACAAAGTTACATGAGTGCGGACAATTATGAAGGCCACCCCCCGCTACTCGCTTATCGCTTACATTACAAATATTTTTGGACATTTAACTTTCACAGTGCTCGGGCAGCTCCCTGCCAGCTTCCCCAGCGGTTGAATGAGTAACCGCCCACGTTTTACCACATCTTGGCGTTTATATCTTTTCTAACATTCGGCATAATTTCCCCACTTTTATTTAAATATTTTCAACCATCTATAGTGAAAGTCGCAATGGATAAAACCACGATGAGTGAGGAATTACTGTATTCGAATCGGCACAAAGATATGGTTCTCAAATGGTGTAAGAAGACTCGTGTGTTGGTCTTGTAGTTCATAACACCTTCTTGCTTGGTACGTGGCTACAAAATTTCTGACAAACTTGCTTCTTTCAGCTTCAGATTCCCAGTCAGCATTGCTGTCAAAGCCTCATGCTCTGTAGAACAAAATGTCTTCTAAAAATAGTAGCAGACTAAATTCGGAAAGGCTTACTGCAGTTTCATTAATAGCAGTTTATCTTTCGTTCAGATATGCAAAGCCTTAAGTCGTAAATTGTATAATGCCATGATATTGTCTGTTTATTGATATGGTTGCGAAACTAGGCTCCTCGCAGTAAGGAAAGAATGCAGTTCGAGGGTGGCTGAGAACCGGCTTCTGAGGATAAGGTATTGAGTAAATAATAATAATAATAATAATAATCTTCCTCAATGGATTAGGTCGTTTGACCCGTTTGGGCATCGACGCATTGCCATCGTTTCCTGGGGCGTCCACGGTCTCTTCTTCCTCGAGGTTTGTAGTTGAGGGCGTGTTTCGGGAATCTGGTGTTGTCCATTCTTTGAAGGTGGTTGATCCAGTTTTGTTAGTATTTGAGTCTCACGTCTTGTATTCCAGAAATCTCTAGTTCTTTCCTTATGACTTCGCTTCTTATTTTATCCAGTCTTGTGTACCCCGTAACACTTCTTAGAAAGCGCATCTCTGCCGCTTCTATGCCAGTCATGTCTCTCTGCGTGGTTACCAATGTTTTTGAGTAAATAAAATAAGCAAAAAGGAGAAGGGCGGTGTCCAGTGACGGAATCCTGTGCACACGGTAATAAAACTTCTTTGTTTAGAAAAGACGCAGAATTTACTGAGCAGCTAAGCAACTGTAGGTTTCTAATAAGAAATCTGCTGTATGCACCGTCCTCATTCTGTGGGCCGAGTTGGGCCAATTTTATGGGGCCCCGAGCTCCCCAGGGCATTAAGCGCATCTGCTCCGCTCACGCTGCAGTGTATAGGGCAGGTCAGCTTCCCGTCACGTCACAGCAAAGCCGCATGCAGACGTCTCTTTAGCCCGTTGCATATTTCATACTGTAGGGACTCAGTCACTGGCGTGCAGAGGCATGCGAACGTCTCTTAACCCCTTGTATTTTCCACGCAAAGCAGTCAGTCAGTGGCGTGCAGATGTATCTTTAGGCCGCTGCAGTTTCTGTGCGTACCGATCCATACATTGGTCTACAGGCGACACTATAAGACGACAGGAATACACAGGATCGAATAGAGCGCGGCGTTTCTTTCAGACCTGCTTTTACATACACATATCAAAACACTTGACTTTAAGTTTATAATAAGAACATAATTTCTTTTAAGGGTTATATACAATAACAAATTGCATATTTCCAGGACCATATAACTTGATACTCCTCTACGTTGCAACTTGCGCTAAACCGAATTGTCGAGGAGTTAAATTTCTACGTTGACGGTAACAAATTCAAGTAGCTGAATTACATTAGGCAGCAGAAGTAATACATTTGTTATTATAGTTCGTGCACTCGGGGTATCGGTTGCAAATCTCCGGCAAATGACTTTCCTGATTGAGACATCATCGTTTTCGTCAGTTTCTTCAAGCAAATTACGTAAGCCTATGTGCCTCAAGTTCAGACAGGACAGCTTTCTTCGCTCTTTTCCGATTTCATTATTTACCTCATCTTATATTTCAAAGACAGATACTTTATATAAGAAACTGAAAATTATATAAAATAAAATAAGCAAAGAACACAAAAAAATAATTTTGGGACTTACCATTTTATGCGTGTTCGCAAAATTTCGAAAGACGACCGTTAGGCTTGTTATGCGTGTCTGTCCGTCCGTCCGTCCGTCCGTCCGTCTGTCCTTTCTTCCGCATAGAACAACTCGGTTCCCACTCGAAGAATTTCTATGAAATTTGATGTTTGAGTATTTTTACAAACTATGTACAGAAAATTAAAATTCCTTTAAGAAGAATATCGGGTACTTTACGTAACGACCCACGCACATTTGTGATAATATCTCGCTAAATTCTTCTTAAAGCGAGAAACGTTTAAAATAAGATTTGTATGAAATATCAAAACACGCATGTCATCGTCAATAACATTTTTTTCCGTGAATCACACTGTTTTCGAGATTATGTGGAAAATTACGGTACATACAGACAGCCCACAGATGATAATATAATACGGCGCATTTTCGTATACCCTGAGCAAATCAGGCTACAGAAATTCTTTCAGAGTTTGTAATAAACCCTAAATATCACTTTATTAAGTTAAGAATATTTTTGCGCAAGTGGCTCAATGTTACGTCCTTACGTACAGTACAATGCCTGTCTTTTATAATCTATGCTTGTGACGTCTATTTTTTCAAAAACTTTATGGGAGTACACGAAATATGTTAAAATATTTTATTATTAATTTTATTAATTCGACCTCAAGTGTGAATGGTTGCGATTACCATTTTGTGTACTGCTACTAAAATCAAAAAGAAAGAAACAATAAAAATACGTTTAGTATATTGGCCTATAATATTTAAAGAATATACGGGACTATACAAGTAATCAACTCCCAGTGCAAGTGTGCATAATGTTTCTTAGCCTGCCTAGTACACAAAAGGGCTTATACACACATTATACATAATGCATCTTAAGTTGAAACTTCCAGAATTCTTGGACGATTTTCACTAAATTGTTATTTACATGTGCTTACCATAACCGCATTATTTTTAATTGCTTGCTATCTGTGATAACAATTATTTATACAAGTCGAACGAAATTCACGCGGACGTTAGAAAAAGTAAGTAGAGCGTAATATTTCTGAGGCATCTGCTCTGCTATTTTCTCGTTATTTCTATTATTCTTATCAGTACAGAATTTCTTCAGTCAGTCTAAACGCAAATTGTGTATTATAATAACACTAGTAACGTCCAGGACTCGCGACTAAGAAAGTTGGTACAGCAGGAGAGTAAGTTTAAAGAATTCTGGCTGTAACTGCGTGCTTTCAGTTACTGCAGTGGGGTAACGCTGAGTCCCTTTTCACTGCCGCCTACTCTAACAGCCATTCACGATTGAAGGGAATGGAGAAATGGGGGGATTATAGGCGGCAGAGGAAACCGAAGTGTTCGGAGAAAAGCCTGCTGATGACCAGTCATTCCGACCACAAGCCCACTTGGAATTCCCTGGGACTGAACCCCAGTTTCGCAGATAGATGTGGACGACTAGCTTTCCGCTGTATGGTGCGGTGTGTATAGGTTCTGTATACATATATATATATATATATATTGCAGTAATCGGAGAAGGGTTTTCTTATCTCTACTCTTTTACTGGGTTGTCCGTACAGTAGCAACTTGTAGGCATATTTTGGCAACTCCCGTAAGTCCTACAGTTTTTGGAGCTAACAAACTTCGGAAGGTTCGGAATTACACCGCATTAGGCACCTAAGGTGAAAGTTAAGCCTCAGAAAGATGGAAGCGATTTTTCAGAAGCGTTCAGAAAATCACAGAAAAATTGTAAGCTGATGAATATTGCTTACACGTGTATAACATCCAAAACACAAGAAAAATTTTATCTGTTCGTCTTATTTAGTTCAAATGGCTAATTTAGAAATCGCCTGTCTGGGAGCACAAATTGTACTTTTGCTTCCGTATTCTCACAGAAATGCAAGCACTTAAGGGGGTGAAGTCGAAGCAGTGTACTACACATACGTGTACACTAGCCAAAAACTGTTTTATAATTAAAGCCATGGAGCGGCTACCACCATGATAACGCAGGCTAATCGGTGGGCAGGCCTAGGCAAAAAAGGATGAAATGTACTTACTGAATATATACTCCAAGCAGCAGAGTCTGTAAGAAGCTGTCATTTAGTTAGTCAAGAAACTCCACGCCTTCTGTACAAACCAACGTTTATTTACCGTGTACACAACAGCCCGTCACTGGTCTGGGTCAGGAGCAAGACAAGGGCAGTAACAATCTCAAGCGATAATTTTATATCTTTCTATGTCTTCGCGACAATTTCGTTTTGTCCAGCCCTGAAACCTATATGTCAGCCGAACAGAAGGTAATCCGCGGAGCTTTAGGTGATGAGCAGCCCGGGTCGCGAGGTAATATCATACGACTGTGAACGTGACCAGAGTAACGAGGTGCTGCCTCTTGTCGTCACACGGCCTGTCAGTAGGAGCCGCACATTTCAGTCACAGCAGTGATTACGCAACGAACTGGACTAGTGGAGAATCGGGGTTCGGTTCTCGACAGACATTTTCGTTCCTGCATAGCATCCTGACTAACACGGTCAGCCTCCTATCCAAAGAATACCTTTTAAAAATCCCTAAAAATAAACGTCCTGGACGTAACAACACCCTGCACTTTCTCCCAGTGCCGAGGCAAATAATGGCTTTAATTATACTTCAGTTCTCCATATTCCTTCTTGGCGTGGTGTCTCGTTAAGAACAGAGACAACTGTACAGTTACCTTTAGTGGATCAGTCTTGTTACTGTAAGTATGGAGAGTGCAGGAGGCTGGAAGAGCTTAGTCGGGCTAGTGATTAGGCTATGGGTTGAAAATTCCAGAAATTTTGGCTAGGTTACTGGCAGAGGCAAGAAACTTATCCCGTTTTCAAAACATCGAGGGCTCTGGGGCCCAGCCAGCATCCTATTCAGTTGGTATTCGTGGGCTCTCTCGTCTGGGTAAAGCGAATCCAAACCTGTATCTAAACAAGAAATATTAAAAAGACACCCCCGATCCACCTAACGCTTTCATATCATACACAGAAATAGCTTCCTCTTTGTCCACCAAAAATCCCACACTTTTTGGCATGGAATTGAAGCAGGTTCTCTGGGGCGAGAATTTGGCGACTGATTACATAAAGTATGTTATAATGGGGCTCTAAGGGAGAAATAGAGGTGCCTCTTATTTAGTATGGTTGTGAAACTTGGTGTCAGCCTGAAAGAAACATACAGATTTGGAATGTCTGAGAACAAGATGCAGAGGAGAATATTATGTGCTAAAAGAGTGGAAGTATCAGGAGAATGGGGGGGGGGGGAAAGGCAACATATGAGTAGCTTCATAACTGGTCCTGTGCTAAAAATATTGTTAGGGTCATTTCCTCCCGAGGAGAACAGGCAGGTTATATAGCAGTAAATTCATCCAAAAATGTGACAGGAAAAACTGACGGAACTATTGTGTAGCTCAAGGTATATATAAGAGCGTGGTATTAAAATGCGCCTTAAAGAAGTAGGAAGCGATAATTTGGGCTGGATTTGTTGCTTAGGATAAGGGACCAGCAGTGGGCTGCTGTGTACACACTAATGAGCCTTTGGGTTCCATAATAGATAGGAATTTCACAAGCACCTGCGAAGCTATGATCTCTTTAAGGAATGTGTGTTTCAGCTCCATGTCCAACAGCCTCAGCAGTATGAGTGCAGCCGCCGCGGCCGGCAGTTGTCTCCAGCAGCGGGAACACAGTAGTTACCCCTACATGTTCCACGACCCGCTACACTCCCTCAGTTCGACTTACAACCACTCGGCAGCGCGGGCTGCGGCTGTGTCCAACCCTGCCGTGGCACACTCTCAGAGTGCGATCAACACGCACGCGCCTTACGGCGGAGTCACCACTTCCTCAACGCCTGCCACCGGCACTGGTAAGAACTCGCATGCGTGTAACACAGGCTTCAATGGTTGCTATGGAAACCGGGGCACGTTAGGTGGCGGTAACACATCACAGTTACGTTCACGCTTAAGTTTAGAGCAGTTTGCTACCTTTCCGTTTGGAGTATTTGGCCTTCATGGCTACTAAAAGTATACAATTTTACATGTTTGCTATAGGTATATGGGGTTTTGATCGTGAAGGAAAACATATTAAGGGTATCAAACTAACGGAAAGTGGCTATTTGAATCTAAGACGGCTACACGTAATAAGAAGATGGTAATAACTGCATAATATAGAGATTCATAATTTGTACTGCTCGCTAGTAACCTATTAGCACGCCTGAGTAACTTGAGGCCCGCGGGCCGCAAGCAGCCCGCCCACTGGGCCTCACTGCGCTGCCCATGACGACTTTTGTAAATAATATTTACTTTTATTGCATTTTTTTAAAGTTTAATTTAAATGTCATTGCAATAACAGGGCTATGAAAAGTGTTCGGCAAGTTATTAACAAAATATTGCCACATCTCTCGGGATCTAACCCCGTGAGCCGTGGGTATTTTCTTTGGAGCGGTAGGTCCTTGCCGCTCTCTGCGATGTGCAGGCATAGAAGTTTGTTGTCGGAGATTTTGATAGTAAGAGACCGCTGAGAGATATAGACGTAGGTGAAAGGATAATATTAAAATACATATTAAACGACAGAATGTCACGGAGTGAATTGGATTCATCTGGCTCAGATAGAGTGCAATGCAGGACTGTTTTAACAAAGCAATTCAGCTGTGGATTTTACAAACCTAAGGAATACCTGGGGTAGCTTAATTACTGCTAATTTCACAAGAAACACTTAGCTCCACATTATGCCTTCTATGTATGGAAGAATGTGGTGGTAATGGAAAATCAGGACTTGATATAAGATAAGCGTAATCTGAAGATGAATAATACTGAGAAGGTATATCAGTCAGTAGGGCAACCAGGCTGTGCGCTGAGCAATTGGAAAATCGGGCGGGGTTCGATACCATGGGGCAGGGATTTATCCGTTATCCAGAGTACCAGATTGATTCTGGGACCCAGTGACCTTGCCACCCAGTGGGCACCGATAATAAAGTAGCCGGGTCGTGAATCTGGGCACTCCCATTTGGAGACAAGGTCTAAGATTATTTTCACATGCAGTAATATCTTGGTGCTTAATTAAGTACAGAGGAGACTATACTTTTATATGACGGAGTGTGAGATGTCGTTAGATCCGAAAGAGGTTATTGTTCATTGTCACCTTCATTAAGAAAGTCTCAGATCCCATCCTTTACTTTGCATCCGACAGACTCCTACTATATTAGGGCATGGCCGAACCTGAAATAGCCTAGGCCGTATAATGACTAAACTACGCACTGAAAGATCGAGGTGTGGTGATCCGAATCCAAGAAAGGGCAATAGATGTTTCTCTTCTCCAAGGCCGTTAGGCCGGCTCTCAGGCGCAAACAGCCTCCTATGTAGTAGGCATCGGGAGAACTTTTCCTCGGGGTTGAAGCGGCCGAGGCCTGACGCTGGCCATTTATCTACATCCAGTGCTGTTGTTAATAATGACTGGACCTACACTTCCATCCAATCATATATCTTCAAGGCGCGTACGAGAGCAAATTCATTTTTGCTTCCGACAGGACACACGATGAAGGCAGAAGCAGTACTTGAGCTAGAGATGGCAATGACTTCGCTTTTCTCTTTCATTCCACTTGCAGGTCTGTTAGCTGAACGGAAGGAGCCGTTCATGCGTCGATTTTTAACGACTTCTGGGAAGAAAATCGTTAGCTTTGCTGGGGTTCCTTTCGTTCTAATGTTTGCTAGTAATGCCCTAAGTACGTAGAATTCTGTACTATACATTTATTCTTGCAAAACGTGTTAATGAAAAATGTACCCACGCTTGAATAAGAACTATAATATGAGACAGAAACATCATTTGGATGTTGGCATTATGTTAGTAATTATTGCTGGGTTTAATGATGATATTAAGGCACAGTCAAATTTATATGGCCGTAAGGTGTGAATAGCTGGATAAACGTTTCTAACAAATAAGACGAAATTGTGTTTACATTAACTAGTTCAGAATACGTAATAGTTTTTAGATGTGGGCCGGGTATCTCAGTCGGTATAGCGACTAATTATGGGCTGGACGATCCGGGGTCGAATCCCGGTGGGGACGAGATTTTCCGCCGGACCAGACCGGTCCTGGGGCCCACCCAGCCTCATGTAAAATGGGTACCGGGTCTTTCCCGGGAGTAAAGTGCGGTCGGGGCGTGCAGCTGACCACTCACCCCCTTCTAGTGCCGCGGTCATGGAAGAGTAGAGCTATACCTCTATCCACCCTCTGGACCACACCGGGCCCGTAACGGGATCACTTTGCCTTTATATATATATATATATATATATATATATATATATATATATATATATACATATATCTTTATCTTTTTATTATTATATTTTTTATATATAAAACCAACCCACTCTATTTTTTTTATATGCTGTTTATAAAAAAA
>Ga0131853_10024381_pt1 | contig 10919 bp, 8 predicted proteins | sample TergutLab28metaG_FD_92764 | JGI IMG/M metagenome (GOLD analysis project Ga0131853, IMG submission 92764) | Labiotermes labralis P1 segment gut microbial communities from Petit-Saut dam, French Guiana - Lab288 P1 (version 2) (version 2) | ecosystem: Host-associated > Arthropoda: Insects >...
GGGTTCGATCCCCGGCGCTACCAGATTTTCTGAGTAGTAGTGGGTCTGGAACGGGGTCCACTCAGCCTCGTGAGCCTCGTGAGGTCAGTTGAGGAGCTACTTGAATAAAAAAGTAGCGGCTCCAGGTCTAGAAAACAGAGATTAACGGCTGTGGGGACACGTTGCGCTAACCACGTGACACCCCTCTATCCGCAAAAGTTGGCACTAACTTCGCCGACCGGCGGCGGCCGCTCTGTCGGTATAGTTCGCGTGCGGACTAAGGCCACGGAGGAGGAGATGAAGTTCTGAACATAAAACACAGAAACTCGTTGTAATGGCTCTAATTCTTTTATGGACAGCCCCTGTCTGTTAGAGTAAATGCACTGTGCCTATTGACGCGCTTACTCTCAACGGCTGAGAACACAGCTATAGGAGTACCAATACGTGGCTCAGTATAATACACCTGCGCTGATGCCTGTGGCCGCGCTGTTTAAGGCGTGAATCTGCTGTCACTCGCTTGTTGGGATTGCGGGTTCGAATCCCGTCGGGGGCATGGATCTTGTCAGTGCTGTTCGTTGTCACGTAGAAGTCTCTGCAATGGGCCGATCACTCTTCCAGAGAAGTCCTACCGACTGTGACGTGTCTGAGTGTGATTGTGAGGCGTCGATGATGAGGATGCCCTGGCCCACGAGAGGGCTGTTTGGCAATAGAGAAAAAAGTATAGCTAGAGGCGTTGCAATGAATGTTACGTTAATGGCTAACACACTGGACGCGGTCCTGGTTAATACGAGGTACTATCGTTGCACTTTCCTTGACGGACCGTGCAAAACCCACGAACGACATGAATTACAACAGCTGGTGACTGTGTCGAAATTCGAACTCACGCCGCTTCACGTATGAACGACATCTGAACACGACATCGGGTAATACTAAGGAATATTAATTCTGGCTGCTACTGAGGGCGAAAGGAAGACGGGATAGCTCAGTGAATCTAGTAACAGTGTACAGACTGCACAACCGAGGTACATTGTTTCGATTCCCGGGAGAGAAATGTAATTCTGCAAATCGTCCATACCGGCTGTGGGGCCCACCTAGCTTATTTTGTGGGCGCTGGTGATTTTTACTGCAAAAGAATGGGACCGTAGCGTGAAGCCACTATTCATCTCCATCCAGTACCCATGTTATGAATACGTGGAATTTCACTCCATTCCCCACATACCTTAATGACACGAAAAGGAACAGCATTTCGCTTATTTGCGACAAGAGTGTCGCAACTCAAAATTTGGCATTTTTGAGTTACTGGTATAGAAAGAAACGTCTGCAGATGCACTTTTAACAGGTGTAGTGTCATAACGCAGTTTGCAAAACTCGCCGCTGGAAAGCAGTTTTGTAGTCGTTACACTCATATAAAGTTATAGCACTTCAAAACCTTTAAAAGCTTCTCCTGAAAAATCACAGATTTTGAGTTGTGTCACTGTTGTCGAAAATGTGCGATTTGTTTTACGCAAAAAAAAGAAAATGGATACATAATGGGCAACGTCGCGTTTGTTACGTAACCGCTGAACCGTTCTGAACGGACGGAGATCAGGGTGTGGTGGAAAGCACAGAGTGTGCCCAAAGTCAGTATTTCTTTGTATCCCGTCAACGGATCCTCTCATAAGTCTACAGCTCCGTTGTACAGAGGCTTTAGCAGAGCGTTACAGATATTACAGTGTAATAATTAAACGCAGATTTAAAGCTCCAAACTCTGAAACCAACCTGAGGTCCATATAAAGAGATGGGGGAGCTGTGTTCGGAAACTAAACTTCAGCCTAACACGACGCGACACGGACAAATCCACTGAATTCCTCTAAATTACAATTCACTAAATCCTTTTTTTGGAACCCCGTACGCTAAACTCCTAACTTGAACACAACTGCATGTGTTCCCACTGTACGACCTACTGCTGTCTTTAAACTCATTTTTCAAGGGACAACGGTAAGTGCAGTTTCACAGCGCAGTTAGGCTGCACGCTCTGTTGTAGTGCAGGAGAACTTGCAGCCCAAGCACGGCGTTAGGTGAAACACGGGCATTTCGGAAAGAATACGGTACTTGCAATGATGACGTAAGATGTTGAACGATAAACAAGCCACGCGTGATTGCTCTAAAATGGAAGTGCCATTCGCACTTTTGAGAATCTGTTCAAGCTTTTCAGTAATAAAAATAATAATAATAAACCTGGGCAACATACCAGAAAAGCACGAATTTAAGGAACTGCAAAAAATACCACCTTGGGCACTGCACACGTACTACGGAAAGTGCTAATGTAAAAGTACATAACATATATCACGGGCGACATAACATTACATGTAGCATAAACTGTAAATACAGAACAGCTGCAACACTGTATATATTAAAAACATGATTTGTTTCAGGTATATAATCGTAAATACCCTGCATAAAAGTGATAAGGACAATGGTGATAATAATAATAATAATAATAATAATAATAATAATAATAATAAAGTGTATGGAATGCACATCACCCAACCAATGATATGGAGAGGCTATATGTAAAAAGGAAGGAAAGAGGGACAGACATGTTACAAACTGACGCGAATTGCAAAGCAGAGATAATCAACATTGCAGAATATCTGAACACAAAGTATACAAAAGACCAGGTTGTAAATACTGTTACAAATCACGAGGCAATCAAACAAATACGAATTCAACAATTAAAACAGCAATAAAGGTTCAAGAATAATTGAACCAATCAATTGAGAACAGTAACACAAAGCAAGGTCAGCGAGCCTTTAAAAAAATGGGAAAGCAAAATAATATATGGGCAGTATATTAGAAGTATGGAGATAGAGCTTATTGGCGATGAAGACACGTTCCTGTGGCTGTCAACGAGAGATTTGAAATGAGAAAATGAAAGAGAAATATAGCAGAAGAACATACGGCGTTACAGACCAAATACCATGCGACAAAATTATTACAGACAGAATGAGACAGCAAATGTGGACTATGTAAACGATTTGATTAGACAGTGGAATACATCACGTCAGCATGCCCAGTACTGGCAAAAGAACAGTTCTTAAAGAGGCATGATAGAGTGTGTGCTGAACTGCACTTTAACATATTTAAGGAAATAGGGGTAAATTAGACAATGAACGCCGGTAAACCATGTAACAAAATTGATAGAACAAGTCATGCAGGTAAGGTAGCCGTATTTTTCGGAATTAGGAAGTGTAAACCAACAGGAACATTCCTAACAACGAACCGGACATCACAATCCGTGATAAAGAAATTGCAATACGCATGTTAATAGATGTTGCAATTTCTGGAGACAGAAATAGAATCAAGAAAGAAGCTGAGAAGAGTCTAAAATATCGAGGCCCTTGAAATCGAAATTCAGCGCGTGTGTAATGTGAAAGCAAAATAGATACCAGTAATAAGATGGGTAACTGGAACCATCTGAGAATCATTCAGAAAATACCTGAGTAAAATATCAGGAAAGCACGAAATTAAGGAACTACGAAAAACAGCCATATTGAGCACTGCACACATACTGTGGAAAGTGCTGATGTGAAGTGCAAATCATTTAACATGGGAAGTAACATCACATGAACTACAAATTTTAAACGCAGAATAGGTTTAACGTTACATAGGTACCATGGAGTGTTTCAGGAATACAAATGTAAATACCATTCACAAATGAGATAATAATCATGATAACAATAATGGAGCCACAATATTGTAGTCTGAATCCTGGCAGAACTGAGATTTTTCTCTTCCTCAGTATGTCCAGACCGGCTCTGTGACCCAAGCAACCCCATACTCAATGGACACCTGGATTCTTTTCCGTTTGAACAGCGGCCGGGGCGTGAAGCTGAACAATCATCATCCATTGCCGACGTTAAGAATGAGTGGAGCTACACAGCTGTTTAACCTGTGTGTCTTCACTCTTGGAACAGGAAAAATTTTACGGTGAAAAGGGTAAATTTTCCTCCTTCCAAGCCTCAAGACATATGTGGAATTGGAGGCACAGCTGCACTCACTTTCACCTCAGCGCTAGACAAAGGTCAGTAAAACCCGAAATACTTTGTATGTATATCTTAGCAAGTGAAATTCTCTTTCTGAATTTTATTTTACTTCTCCTTTGGATTAAAATGTATAGAATTTATTCTACAATAATCAATGTGTCCTACAAAAAAGGGATTATTATTACTATTATTACTTAATTAGTTACTTGCTTACCCAATGATGAAAGAGTCCTTGTGAAGCTTACTGGTTCTAACTTAGTGAAGAAATTCCTCGCATTTTAGAGAACTCGAAGAACTCACAATTGCTCGCCTCCTGTCCCTTTCCTTAGCCAGATCAATCTAATGTATGCCCCTTATTATTATTATTATTATTATTTCAAATTTAATTACTCAATGGACACCAACCCGGTACATTTTACCACATGTCGCATAAAGTTTGACTTACAATACTGCACACACTGTCATTTTAGACGCTCCAAAAGATCATAACGTTCAAACTTCACGAACAATTTAATTAGAGAACATAACTGCAATTTTGGCTTGGCGCCATTCGCTTCATTACTTGTCCTCAAACTCAGCGATTCTAAAAGCCTCGGTAATCTCTTTGCCAGATTTCCTCTGCACTCAGAATGTCTTCAGACCGGACCCCAAGCAAACATTTTAACATACGGTACTCTGTTCTACAATTACAATACACATCGTGGGAGCTGCGGGCAGGTTTGTGATATTTTGAAATTATTCGTTCTCATGCAGCACCCCAGTACTCAGTTTGTTAACACGTTTGCGCTATGAAAGTTCACTAAAATTTGTTTTTTTTTGCATTCGTTTACATTTTACAGATATTAATTAATGTAGAAGATTTTCACATAAATTTGGTCAAGAAGTGAAAAGCATAAAAATGAAAAATAAACTTAGTTTAGTTGGTCGAAAAGTAAAGCAATCCCTGTACAGGCCTGGACAGGCACTAAGGGCTCCAAGAATGTGAAGCTTCAGGATTGGTAGACAATCTGTATATGAAAGTGGTAAGGTTGTCAACCCTACGCACTGACCGCCTTTACCCCCCGGGAAATATTCCTGGTGCTCATTTCTGTAAGACCCTGATTCGACCCAAGGACCATAGTGCGGCCGGAAGGATTATTCCAATGAAAAATTCCATTAACACCACTGGGAATCGAAACCGCGACTTCCCGTCTTGTAGCGCAGTGCCTCAAATCTCTGTGACCTACACTTAACAGGTTACTTATGTCCAGTAAGGGCACCGTGAGTAGCCAGTCACATACCATATCTGTATTCAAGTTCAGTCCACACGTTTGCAAGCATGGCGGCTGTAAATGTAGCCTTAGCGGTCCTTTGTCGTAGCAGTCCTTAGCCGTAGCATTTCTTATACTCTCAGGAAGTTCAGACAAAATGACTGCCAATGGTGGAACGTAAACAGTCACTTCTGTACCCACAGAAGTATAAATAATGTGGTGTGAGGTCAGGAGAACGAGCTGGCTAAATAACAAGGCCGCCTGTGGTAATAAAAAACTGTGGAAAATTTCTATTCAAGAAGTGCCGTAATCCAGTGTAACAACACGCAGTCGCTCCGTCTCGGTAGAACAGTATGTCATTAAGAACATCTTCATTTCATGACTAATTACTCCAAAAATTGTAGGTACACTGCATCAGTCACACTGCTTTCGGTGAAAAGACGGGTCATTTTTTGGACAGAGAACAAATACATTGAACTTGGAATGACTCCCCCCTACGTACCTTAAATTACAGTACGCTATTGTTGCTCCACCAAATTCTAAAGTTACATCGGTTAACGTAACTGGAGAGACGTAAAGCGGCTTCGTTACTGAACACAATTCCGGTTATACAATTTCGTCCTCTTAAATTCAAACAATATAACAGAAAAATATTGAGCAAACTTCTTTATTTTGAGCTGTTCCTTGTTGCAAGAATCTGTGTTTTTGAGAATAACTTCCAGATCTCAAAACATTCCGCAGAACTTTCTACACTGCCGATTGTGGCAAGCATAAATGTCGAGCAGCCATCTTGTTTACATTAATGGACAACAAACACAAGACTCTATACGAGTATTCATACACCTCAGATTCAGTGGCTGATATTTTGCCAAGGGTTTTCTTTCTACAAATGCAACCGGCCTCAATTGAACAACTTGCAGATGGACATATCCCTGGACGGTCTCCTAACAAACTCAGTAATATATCTCCCTTGATCTGTACCTACAGGTTTTGATTCGTTATACCAGAATCAAACGTAGCTCTCTGTATGTATGAGACGTCATTTTACACAACTGTTATGTTAGCGCCACTGGTGCCAAGGTTTGAAAACTCCTGTACCGAGATTTAAAAACATGGCAGTGGGACCTACCGAAATGATTTCAGTTTTCATTCCTATGGTTTTCAGTGCACGAGCAATGCTACATTGAAATTGGCTACATTTCATATTTAACATGTATTTTCTTCCCGACATATTCTGATCGTTGTGACGCATCCTTCGTTACTAAACCAACATAAAAATGTAGTTTGGTAGTTTTTTTAAAAAAAAAACTGTTCGTCAAGTTAATGGTTTGCGTTTAATTCAGAGAAAATAATATGCTTCAGATTAAATGTTTTATATTTCAGTTCTCAACAGCTATCTTCGTAGAGGACACCCGATGTGTTTAAAGTACATCAAAAAATAAATTTAATACATACCCCGTCTGACACAACTTTATGTTTATTTCATTATTATTATTATTATTCTATTAATATTTGAGGCCGAAATTAGTAGCCAATAACAGAATAATAATAATAATAATAAAATAAACATACAGTTGTGTCAGGCGAGTACATATTTAGATCATTTTTTAATCACAACGTTTATATCGTCAGTTAAAAATATTTTTTCCTTGTCTTTTCTCTATTGTTTCACAGTTTACGTTGACACATCAAAGTAACACTTCACTTACATGACTAAATTTCATAACCAAACAAATCCACGTAGCGCAGACCATGTTGGAAAGTTACTATTCGTTGAGGTGTTAAGAATATAACCAACCTTCAGCAATTGTGTTACTATATTGGCAACGTCCCGGCACTGGAATTTATCGTAGCATATCAGAGGCACATTAAGGGGCTTAAGACGTCATTAAATATAATAGTGAGTGGTCCAACGTCGGCTGAAGTCGTTAAGATAATACGCTAATAACAAGATTCTTGGAATTTACGCCTAAGCCACTGGTGAGTGCTGACAATTTGTACATTGGTCCTCAAAATTTAAAGAGCCACCCAGTCCTAAATATCCATTCAAGAATCACCAATTTTTGTCTCCAACTAACACGTTTTGTCCACGAATATCATCACGATCAATTTGCTTCCAAACAACTACAATTGGTAGAGGACATCCCGTTGTGTTTAAAGTATATTAATAAAGATAAAACGAAATGTGTACTCCGTCTGACACAACTGCATGCTTATTTTATTATTATTCTATTTTTGGCTACTGCGTAGTTTCGGCCTCAAAAGTGTGATGATTATTTTCAATAAACTTCAACTTTAAACTGAAGTTAACTCATCGCCAGCGTCATAACATAACACGACGCGGCATATAATATCCAGCTGTCAACTATCAAAGAATATATGGAAACAATAAATGCAACCATGAGCACAGCGGCAGAAAACATCCAGCAGTTCCTACTAAGTGCATACCAGCTGAAGATACGAGTAGGGAACGAAACACTAATTTTATTAATTTTACTAATTTTACCAGGGTGACAATATATTTTATATATATTTTAAATGTACATGCAAAATTTATAACAAATCTTAAACATACCATATTTAGTATTTTCAAATTAAGAATTTTAAATTTTAAGGTTGTCACCCAATGAAAGTTTTGGAAATACACGCATACTACTCACAATATAAAATCTCAACACTATTTACTACAGATAGCACATCTAAAGGCTGGTAATAATTGTAAAGACTACAAATGAGTGTACATGGGATCCCATAAAATTGACTTTTTCTGCTATATGCACCAGCGTTTTAAGTTTTTCTTTGTATATATTGGCCTGATGATGGCCTTTTGAGGCCGAAACTAGTAGCCCACAATATAATAATAATAATAATAATAATAATAAACATACAGTTGTGTCAGGAGTACATATTTAATTTTACTTTATTAATACAATTCATTGTGGGCATTGTGGGTAGCTCAGTTGGTGTAGCGACTGGCTACAGGCTGGACGGTTCGGGGATCGAATCCCGATGGGGGTGAGATTTTCCGCACCTGTTCAGACCGTCCCTGTGGTCCACCCAGTCTCCTGTACAATGAGTAAAGAGCGGCCGGGGCGTGAGGCTGACCCCTCACCCCTTCTAGTGCCGTGGTTAAGAAAGAGTAGAACTATATCTCTACTCCGCCTATGGGCCGTACGACCTGTACAGAACCTCACTGCCTGTACAAGGGTGCACTTTACCTTTTTTTAACATAATTCATTCCTTTACTGTTATATTACGTTCATGTTTACAGAAACACGAGACACTACGTGCAGGCCGTCGGTTACAAGACAGATAAAGTGGCTGTGAGTCCATGAATTGTGCCAGTCACCAATTCTCTTCACTTGGCATAGTACGTAGCAATTATTACGAATTCTCCTGTTGGAGTCAAGTCTTAAACAGCACAGGTGAGTGGTTTATGTGCCGGAATTATTAGAGTTCTGCCTAACTTGGTCTTACGCTGCTGAGCCTTCATTGGAACACCATCACACTAGGCAACAGGGGTGAACAAACAACCTCTACAGACGCAAATATTTCTGGGACAGCGCGCATGAAATGGATTAAGTGAAACAGACAGCTTGCTCTGCCAAACACGGAAAGAAACAAACTAACAGCAAGACAGACAATGTAGGTATAACGTTCGTGCGTTTGTACAACCATTGTTGCAGTGGAAAAGCAATTAGTATTACACAACCTGAGTGTATGCATTTGTAGCCTTAGGTATCCAGCATGCAATGCGCATGCACCATATTGTCATCTGTGGCCTGCCTGTCTCTACAATATTGTTGCACATTATCCCATAAGCAACACGATATTCGAAAAAAAGTTATTGAGTACAAAATATGTGTTTTGATTTTCTCTACAACTTTTTTCTGAAACATTTCTCATTCTCAGAAGAAATGAGAGATTTGATAAAAAAAAATACATTGGTCTTCATGTAAAGTACCCTTTATTCTTGTCTGATTTTAATGAAACTTGAATCTTCTCGACAGATTTTCGAAACATCCTCACATATAAAATTTAATGAAAATCCGTCCATTGGGAGCCGAGGTTTTCCATGCCGACGGACAGACATGTCGAAACTAATAGACGCTTTTCGCAATTTCGCGAAACAGCTTAAAAAGTCTGAAAACCCTTCTTCTGTGTACATATTTGTATTTCTGCCCGCCCGCGTGGTTTCAGGCTGCCGCCGAAAAGTGGCTGAGAACTTCTGGTTTATGACGCAGCGGGTGGTAGTAATTTCTTACCGACGTTTCGTTACAACTTATTGGTTCCAATTTCAGGGTTCAAGAGCCCAAAAGACAGCCTGCAACCCCAATACAGAGTTTTTACAGGGAAGTGTGTGGGCTGACACCACACTACTCAGACTTTTCACTGCCCACACTCTTCACTACATAAATTCAATTTTGGGGCTACAGGCTTTCTTTTGGATTCTTGAACCCTGAGGATGGGACTGATAGGTTGTAACGAAAAGTCGGTAAGAAATTATCCCTATATTCTCTGCGTAATAACCAAGGAGCGCGCAGCTCTCTTTTCTGTCCATAGTATAAATCTTATTTAAGTTTCGCGTTAACGCACCCAGCAAACTGTCACTTTTATAAACGACATGAACATTTACATTGAAGTAAATTTTAAGTCATCAGTGACAAGTGAACACAAAGTGTCACCTTGACATCAAGGTTTTCGCGCAGTTTCAGTCTGAAATCAAGGGTCACGTGGAGATTCACACTAAGAACAAGGAGTACGTGACACTGCACTCTCAGTACAAGAGTTACGCGAAGTTTCACTCTGAGAACGAGGTGTCGGTCAGGTTTCACTGCCAGACAAACCGATACGTTAAATTTCACTCCGAAATTGTGGAGTACGTATGTCATACTTCGCGGCACGTCGAATAAAAATGTTACAGCGACATTCCTGCAGCCTAATCACGCTGCGCAACTTGCGGCCTGCACTGAAGAACAGGCCTACTGAACCCGTAGCTCGCAGGCAACATATTGCCAGCGACACTGCGTTATGCCGCCCGCGGAGAGACTTGAAATGAGAAAAAGTCTTTCGGTCCTTGCCTAGCAAAGCCGAGATAGAACGGCCAAACAATTTTGAAAATATATCAGCTGTTTATGAAGACATACATACATATATAATACTACATACATATGCATTCATATATGGACATATTATATACATATATAATTACATACATACGTACATATACATACTACATACATGTATATAATTATACACGCCACATACATATACATATTACATACATACATATACATACATGCGTGCATACATACATACACACACATACATACATACAACATACATACATACATACACACACACACTCATACATACATACATACACACATACATACGTACGTACATACATACATACATACACACATACATACATACATACACACACACACACTCATACATACATACATACATACATACATACACACACACACACACTCATACATACATACATACATACATACATACACACATACATACATACATACATACATACACACATACATACATACACACACACACTCATACATACATACATACACACATACATACATACATACATACACACATACATACATACATACACACACACACACACACACATACA
>Ga0131853_10024383_pt1 | contig 10919 bp, 7 predicted proteins | sample TergutLab28metaG_FD_92764 | JGI IMG/M metagenome (GOLD analysis project Ga0131853, IMG submission 92764) | Labiotermes labralis P1 segment gut microbial communities from Petit-Saut dam, French Guiana - Lab288 P1 (version 2) (version 2) | ecosystem: Host-associated > Arthropoda: Insects >...
CTCGCGGGAGATCGCGGTCTACCCGCAGGGCAAGGGGGAGGCTGCTCGCCCGAAGGTGTGGCCGGCCGTCCGCCGCATCGACGGCGCGCACGGCGACCGCAACCTCGTGTGCTCGTGCCCGCCGATCGAGGCGTTCACCAGCTGATTCGTCGCCGTCGGCCCGGCCACTCCAGGTGAGTGGCCGGGCCGACGGCGTCTCAGCGACTTCAGCGCCGGAAGTCGGTGCAGGACGGAACCGGAAGATATTCGGAATCCCCGGTGTCTGCACCATGAGGGGTGGTCGTTCGCGACGTTCGCCCACGTTCCAGCGCGGCGTGGTCACGATGTCATCTACTCCGAGGTAGAGCCGATATCCAATCGTCGTTGACCGTCGTCGAACGGTGGGCAGATGATCGAACAATGGTCGAGTCTTCGAATGCGCGAGGGCCTGGGACGGTCGCCGGCCTGTTCGATCTCGTCGCCGACAGCTACGACAATGTCGGTGTCTCGTTCTTCGGCCCGATCGCGGAACGGATGGTCGCCGAAGTTGGTCCGCGGCCGGGGGATCACGTGCTCGACATCGGGTGCGGACGCGGTGCGGTGCTGTTCCGGCTGGCGGACGCTGTGGGCCCCGCGGGGGAGGTGACGGGAATCGACCTGTCACCGAGGATGGTCGCGTCCACCGCGAACGAGGTGCGAACCCGCGGGCTGGCGAACGTCACGGTGCAGGTCATGGACGCGATGCAGCCGAGCCTCCCGCACGGCACCTTCGATGCGATCACGGCGTCGTTCATGATCTTCTTTCTTCCGGATCCCGGAGTGGCGCTGACGCGTTGGAGGTCACTGCTGGTGCCGGGCGGAACCGTGGCCGTGTCGACGTTCAGTGCGTGGGATTCACGGTGGGAGGAGCTCGACGACCTCTTCGAGCCCTATCGGGATCAGGGTGGGCGCCTCTTCGCCGGAGATCCGCGGGACCAGAACGGGCCGTTCGGCAGCGACGGCGCCGTCGAGCGGCTGATGCGCAATGCCGGCCTGGTGCGTCCGCGCACCGTCGCGTTCGACCTCGATCTGCACTTCGATGACGGCGCGCACTGGTACGCGTGGACCCGGTCGCACGGCCAGCGGGCGCTGTGGGACGCGATTCCGGACGACGAGCTCGGGCGTGTCCGCGACGACGCGTTCCGCCGGTTGGAAGGATGGCGTGACGACGACGGTCTGATCACCTCACGCCAGCGGATCAGATTGACTCTCGCGCAGCGGGCGTAGCGACGACGTTGCCGCGCGAGCCAGGGAGGGGGAGGGCGTGTCGCGGATTCTCGTAGCGGTTCTGATCGTCGCGGCGATGCTCGGCGGAGGCGTCCTGATCGTTCGGGCGATGTCGGACGTACCCCCCGAGAACGCAACTCGGTCGCTGGATGAACGTGCGGTCTCGTTCGATGGCCGGACGGTCACCTGTGTCGAGCTGCTCGCCGACGGGTGCAGCTTCGATGTACAGCTCGCGTTCGATCGGTGGGGTGGGCAGCTCGGAGTATTCGGGGCGACGGACCTCGGGTCGTGGGGTAGGGGGTTGAGCCGGCCCGAGGTGGCGAAGCTGGGACTCGAGGCCTGCGACACGTCCAGCGTGCCGGGGAAGACGTACCTGGAGTTCGTCGAGACGGCGCGTATCGATCATCCGGAGGCTTCGAGCCCGCAGCTGTTCCCGTTCTGGGATCAAGCCCGGCGGGTTCTCTGTCCGTCGGCGTGAGCGACCACAGTCCCGATGACCGCCGTCCTGCAGAACTCGGTACAAGACGGAACCCATGGAATACCCGAACTAGGGCCTCAACCTTCCACACGCATCTACCGTTTCCGACGTACCCCGTCCGCAGAATCCTCGACGGGGAGGAGCCCGAACTCGCGGGCAATGGCGACGGCGTCGCGCCGGGAGTGCGCGCCCAGCTTGCGGTACAGGGTGGTCCGGTGCGACTTGACGGTCGAGAGGGAAACGAACAGCGCGTCGGCGATGGCCGCGGCACTGAGTCCGTCGGCGAGCCCGTCGAGGACCGCCTGCTCGCGATCGGTCAGCTCGGGGTGGCCGAGGACCCGCGGATAGTGTTCGGCGACGTCGGCTGCCAGGAACTCCTCGACCGCCGCCGACGGTACGCCGGAGTGGGCGTCGAGTGCGATCACGATGTCCCGCGGAATGCCGGCGAACGCCTCCCTGATGCCTGTGCGGTCGGAGAGTTCACGCACGCACCGCCACAGTTCGGCTGCGCGGTCGACCCGGCCGAGCGCATAGTGGGCCGCCGACTCGATGACGAGCGCCTCCAGATGCGAGCGGGTGTAGGAGGTGCCGAACCAGTCGTAGCGACGAGTGGTGTTGATCGCGGCCTGGTGGTTGCCGGTGATCAGGTGGGTGCGGGCCACCGCCACGATTGTCCAGGGATGATCGCAGGCCGCCTGCGTCGCGAGAAGATACGCGCGGCTGCCGTCTCCGGCGGCGAGGTGAGCCTCGATCTCCGCTGCGGTGAGCAGGGATCGCACGAACACTCCTTCCGTGCGGTCCCGTTCGTCGCTGAACTCCGCCAGCGCCGCGCGGGCGCGAGCGGGGTCGCCGATCGCGACGGCGTGGCGACAACGGGCGTACACGACGAAGGGCCACAGCTCGGTGACCGCCGGGAGGTCGGCGAGCTGATCGAGTGCCGTTTCCGCACAGATCATGTCGAGCCGATCGAGCGCGGTGATCGCCCTGGCCGTGAGGCCGCCGATCTGGATCAGCGACTCGATCGCGTCGTCGGTCGGCGGATGCGACAGCTCCAGCTCGAGCCATTCGCGTACCCGCTCGGGTTCGCCGGCCAGCGCCCAGTTGAGCGCGGAGTTTCCGGCCGCGTTCCGTGCGATGTAGTCGAGGCGCCGAGCGCTGCCGAGGAGGTACGCCAGCTGCAGCATCTCGGCCGACTCCGCGACGTCGCCGGTGAGCTGGAACGTCAGGCCCCACTGCATCCGCAGGAAAGGGAGCAGATGGGAGAGGTCGTCGGGTCGTGCTTGCAGAACTTCGCCGACCGCATGACAGACCTGTCGGGTGAGATCGGCCGCGGCCTCGTACTTCCCGCCGAGGCGCAGCATCATGGTCTGGTGGGTGACCAGTCCGACCGTGGTACCGACGTCGTCAGCTGATCCGAGGAGCGACAGTTCCTCGAGACCGTGCCGAGCGCACTGTCCGGGTCGCCGGTCTCCACCCAGTTGCCCCACGAGTTCTCGGCCCTCGAGGAATCCAGGGTCGGCGGCGACGACGTCGTCGGGGAGTTCGAACAGTACGTCGCGCACCAGGTCGAGGTGGGTGCCGACGAGTTCGAGCCAGTGCACCTTGACGAGATCGGCGGCCAGGGGCCAGTTCTCGGCCTCGGTGGCACACCGGACGGCGGCGGCGTACTCGGCCCGGTCCCGGTGATGCAGCGCCAGTCGAGTCGACCTGTCCGCCGGATGCATCCCCTCGTCTCGTTGGATCGTTCGGAGCTCGCGCCGGACTGCGCACGGAACCTGCCACTCTGGATCGTGTCCGGTTTCGCGGTAGTCCGCGACGCCGGCCGCTTCGAGGGCCTCGAGTTCCCGGGCCGGGTCCTCCGACGCCCCGAGGAAGCGCGCGGTCTCGACGTCGACGGTATGCGCTTCCGCAGTCTCGAGGAGGAAGCCTCGATGCTGCGCGGCATCCGGGGCATCGAGGATCGTGGCGCGCACGTGGTGGGAGATCGCGTCGGTGAGACGGGGTTCCAGCAGCCGTCGTCGGCTCTCCGGGTCGGTGAGGTGTCCGGCGATGTCGTGGGCGAGCGCGACGAGTGAGGGCATGCCGCCGGTGAGACGGTCGACCAGGTCGACCTCGTCCTCGGCGAAGGCGGGGCCGTCCGCGGTGAACAGTTCACCGATGTCGTCACGCGTCAGGAGTAGGTCGTCGCCGCACAGGACGTCGTGCGTCGGGCCGAGGGCGAGCGGGTCGCCGAAGGTGGATCGGCCGACGACCGTCGCGACGAAGTCCACTGGATCGCACTCGTCGACCAGTTCGAGCACCTGTTCCTCGATCTCGGGGTCCGCGACCAGATCGACCCGTTCGAGTGCCAGTCGAAGCGGGTCGGCTGATCGCGCCAGCTCCTCGCGGATCGCGGGATATCCAGCCGCGCAGTCGAGTCGGTCGGGGGCGATCACGCCGGCAGCGACGAGATGGTCGGCGGTGTGCTTCCAGAACTGTTCGGCTCCGATCCCGGCGGCGGGTCGGGAGACGAGGATGCCGGTCCGGTCGACGTCGCGCGCCGACAGCGCCCACGTCGTGGCCAGCGCCGACTTGCCGAAACCGTGGGGTGCGCGGATGACGGTGAACGGGGCACCGCGGCCGAGTCGTGTCGACAGTCGCCGGGGTGGGCGAACGACGGGCAGGGTATGGCAGGACGCGAGGCCGCTTCGGGGCTCGATCATCGCTCCTCAGGTACGGACGAGCACGGAGCGACCCTCGGTCACGATCGCAGGCTCGGATAGTCGAAGAATCAATTTCCTTCGTCGATCCAAGCGGGGATGAACGGGGGAGGGCAACCGGTCGGTCGGAACTTCACCCTCGATGTCACCCGTTTGGGCGACCCGCGGACAGTGGCGCGCTCTAGGACAGCGTCCGACCGAGCGCGGCCCCGAGTTCGGGACCGTCGGTGGACGCCACCGCGACGAACGTGCCGCCGGTCTGCTCGGCCATCGACTGCAGCGTCTTCTGGTCGCTGTTCTCGCCGATCGAGATCACGTCGACCCGGACCGGGTGACTCGACTCGGCCAGCGCATTCGTCAGTTGCCGCGTGGAGGTGGAGGTGTCGTCGTTCGGCCCGTCGGTGATGAGCAGGACCGAGTTGGGCCGTCCGTCGACGAAGCCGTCGACCGCGCTGTCGTGGGCGGCGATCACGGATGCGTAGGTGGACGTCGCGGTGGCCGGGCGCAGCGACTTCAACGCGGTGGAGATGCGCTGGCGGCGATCGCCGTCGGACATCGGACCCGTCGGCACCTTCACCAGGTACGGCTTGGATCCGTCGAGTCCGCGGCTGTACACCCACAGGCCGACGTTCGACGCGTCCGGCAGCGCCGCGATGCGTGTGGACAGCGCGTCGACGGTGTTGCTCAGTCGGGTACCGGAGCCGTCGGTGTCGCCCATGGAGCCGGAGACGTCGAGCAGGATCGTCGTGGCCTGCGGGACAACGGGATCGGCGAAGGTCTGCGCCAGCCGCGCGGCCGCGGGGCCGGTCGCCGGGGCGAGTACCTGGGCCAGCGGCGGGATCGCGGTGCGGTCGGTTGCCGGCGGGGTCTTGTCGCCCACCCGGAATCCCGCGTCCAGCAGGTACTGCACCTGAGCGGGCTGGCGCACGAAGTCCACGAACTGCGCGGCGGCGCGGCTGAGGGTCTCGTCCACCCACGGGGTCGCGAGGATCGCGGCCGGATGGTCGGCGACGGGGGTGGCACCGGCGGGAGTGAACGCGACGAGTCCGGAGGCGCCGTCGCCGGCCGCGCGGATCTGCTGCTCGGTGGCGGGAATCGCGTGGACGGGTGCGGCCCCGCGGTTCGTCTGGCGTGACAGCGCTACGAGGGCGTCCGTGGTGGAGTGGGGTGCGCCGTCGATCGCGGGGGCGCCGGTGGCCAGCGCGGAGACCGCGGCGGTGACCTTCGGGGACGCGGCCTGCGGTTCGTCGAGCGGTCCGGTCCCGGCGTCCGCGACGGCCGCGGCGACGGCGTCGAGGGTGTGGCCGGTGGCGGAGTCCGTGGGCAGGGCCAGTTTCAGGCTGCCCCAGCCGCCGAGTCCGATTCCGGCGAGCGAATCCCGCTCGGCCTGCAGGGCCGGGAGGCCTTGCCATCCGGTCCCGGCCGCGTCGAGCGCGAGCGCGAGTGGTCCGGGCACCGCCAGCACCACCGGGCTGGACGCGATCGGCTTGGGCTGGCCGTCGAGCACGCCGGGAACGGCGGAGACGTGGTTGATCGCCGCGCCCGAGGCGGGGATCCACAGCGCGGGGGCGGGTCCGAGATTCTCGTTCCACGGTCCGTGGGGGGCGGTGGCGAGCGCCTCGGCGACCGGTCCCGAGGCACCGTCGGTGACGGATACCGTCACGCAGTGGTCGCGCACCACCGGGCCGGTGTCGGTGAACCGGGCGGCGAGTTCGCGGATCTGCGGAGCGATGTCGGGGTCGGCGGTGACGTGCAGGGTGGCGTCGCCCTCGACGCACTGCCCGGCGGCGGCCGTGCCCTCGCTGCTGGCGCGGTCGCGGAGTTGGAACCAGCCGACGACGCCGAGCACGAGCACGAGCACGGGCACCAGCGCGATGATCGGTCCCTTGCTGACGCCGCGGGTGCGCCGATCACTGCGATGCTGGCCCATCTGGAAAACCGCCTTGCCCTCTAGCCGTCGGGCCGGCGCCCGACCGACCCTGACGAAGGCAGTCTAGTGACGAATACGGACATCCCGGATGCACGCGGCCCCGACACCTGGGCAGGCGTCGGGGCCGGGCGAGCGTCGCGGGTCAGGCGTTGGCGGCCTTGTACTCACGGCGGCGGCGGTGCAGGATCGGCTCGGTGTAGCCGTTGGGCTGCTTGCCGCCCTCGAGGATCAGCTCCTTGGCAGCCTGGAAGGCGATCGAGGAGTCGAAGTTCGGGGCCATCGGCCGGTATTCGGGATCGCCGTCGTTCTGGCGGTCGACGACCGGCGCCATGCGCTCGAGGCTCGCGACGACGTCGGCCTCGGACACGATGCCGTGCCGCAGCCAGTTCGCCAGCAGCTGGCTCGAGATGCGCAGCGTCGCACGGTCTTCCATCAGCGCGACGTCGTGGATGTCGGGCACCTTGGAGCAGCCGACGCCCTGGTCGATCCAGCGGACGACGTAGCCGAGGATCGACTGGCAGTTGTTGTCGAGTTCCTGCTGCTTCTCGGCGTCGGACCAGTCGGTGCTGGGGGCGAGCGGGATCGTGAGGATCTCGTCGATCGTCGCGCGCGGCTTGCCCTTCAGCTGATCCTGGACCGCGAACACGTCCACCTGGTGGTAGTGGGTGGCGTGCAGGGTCGCGCCCGTCGGCGACGGCACCCACGCGGTGTTGGCGCCGGCCTTCGGGTGGCCGATCTTCTGCTCGAGCATGTCCGCCATCAGATCGGTCATGGCCCACATGCCCTTACCGATCTGCGCCTTGCCCTGCAGACCCGTCGCGAGACCGGTGTCGACGTTCCAGTCCTCGTAGGCGGCGATCCACGTCTGCTTCTTCATGTCGGCCTTGCGCACCATCGCGCCGGCCTCCATCGAGGTGTGGATCTCGTCGCCCGTGCGGTCGAGGAAGCCGGTGTTGATGAACACCACCCGCTGGTCGGCCTCCTTGATGCTGGCCGCGAGGTTGACGGTGGTGCGGCGCTCCTCGTCCATGATGCCGACCTTGAGCGTGTTCGCGGGCAGGCCCAGAACCTCCTCGACGCGACCGAACAGCTCGGTCGTGAACGCGACCTCCTCCGGGCCGTGCTGCTTCGGCTTGACGATGTAGATCGAGCCGGTGCGGGAGTTGTTCAGCGGGCCGTGCTCGTCGTCGATGCTCAGGCCGGGGACCGCGCACGCGCTGGTGACCAGCGCGTCGAGGATGCCCTCGGGCAGCTCGTTGCCATCGGCGTCGAGGATGGCCGGGTTGGTCATCAGGTGTCCGACGTTGCGGACGAACAGCAGCGAGCGGCCGTGCAGCGACAGCTCGTTGCCGTCCGGGGTGGTGTAGGCGCGGTCGCCGTTGAGCGTGCGGGTCACGGTCTTGCCGCCCTTGTCGAACGACTCGGCCAGGTCACCACGGTTGAGGCCCAGCCAGTTCCGGTATCCGACGACCTTGTCGTCGGCGTCCACCGCGGCCACCGAGTCCTCGAAGTCCATGATCGTGGTGATCGCGGACTCGAGCACGACGTCCTTGACGCCCGCGCCGTCGGTCCGGCCGATCGGGGAGTTCGGGTCGATCTCGATCTCGATGTGCAGGCCGTTGTTGCGCAGCAGCACCGACGTCGGGAAGTCCTTGTCGCCGACGAAGCCGACGAACTTCTCGGGCTGCGCGAGCCCGGTGACGACCTCGTCGCCGAGCTCGACGGCCAGCTTGTCGTCGACGATGAAGTAGCGGGTGGCCTCGGCGTGCGAGCCCTTGGCCAGCGGCGCGGCGGTGTCGAGGAAGTTGCGAGCCCACGCGATGACCTTGTCGCCGCGCACCTTGTTGTAGCCCTTCCCCTTCTCGGCGCCACCCGTCTCGGGGATCGAGTCGGTGCCGTACAGTGCGTCGTACAGCGAGCCCCAGCGGGCGTTGGACGCGTTGAGCGCGAAGCGGGCGTTGAGGACCGGGACCACCAGCTGCGGACCGGCCATGGTGGCGATCTCGTCGTCGACGTTGGCGGTGGCGACCTGGAACGGCGCCGGCTCGGGCAGCAGGTAGCCGATGTCCTGCAGGAACGCCTTGTACTCGGCGGCGTCGATCGGCTTGCCCGCGCGCTCGCGGTGCCACGCGTCGATCTGCGCCTGCAGGTCGTCGCGCTTGGCGAGCAGCGCCTTGTTCTTGGGGGCCAGGTCGGCGAACACCTTGCCCGCGCCCTCCCAGAACGCCTCCGGGCTGACGCCGGTGCCCGGAAGAGCCTCATCGTTCACGAAGTCGTAGAGAACCTTGGCGACCTGAAGACCACCGACCTGCACGCGTTCAGTCATGGAACTGCCTCACTTTTCCGGTACCAGCGGCGCACCGACATGGGCATGAGCCTTGGAGCATGCGCGGACGCCGAACGGGACGACAATAATGTTACCCGGCGGTAGCTTCCGGAGGAGTTCAGTCCGGTGCGCCCGCGGGCATCGACGGATACAGCTTCGAGAGCTGAGGCGCGTGAGGTGGGCGCCGACTGCGGTCGGACGAACGGTGCGCGTCCGGATGCAGACTCGATCATGAAAGGCGAGTTGGCCGATCGTGCACAGATGATACTGGCGGGTCACTTGCGCCGCGCGACGGGTCGTCCGGTTCGGTCGGGGAGTTGCGTCGTCCGTGTCGGTGACGGCCGGCGAGATCACTGGAGGCTTTGGTCCTCTGTTCGGCACCCGTCCGACGCGGTCCCGCTCGCGTCGCGGCGACATCCGGGCAGCTAGATGTGCCTTTGAAGCTCGGCGCGGACCGGAAGACATCCGCCTACTGCTGTTGACGCGGCGTCGTGCGTGACGTTACGTGTGAGGCGAAGTTGATCAAGTACATGGAGGTACCAGTGAGCGACTACGACGCCAAGATGATCATGCTGTCGACCGAGAACCTGGACGAGGCGATCCGGTTCTACACCGAGACCCTCGGGATGAAGCTCAAGTTCCGGGACGGCGCGCACTTCGCCGCCCTCGACGGGGGATCGGTGACGATCGCGCTCGCGACCGCCGTCGACCACCCGATTCCCGGGAAGGTCGTCGTCGGCATCAAGACCGCCGACGTCGATGCCGCGGCGAAGGCCATCGAGGAGGGCGGCGGCGCCATCGTGAAGGGCCCGTACGACGACGCGCACGAGCGCCGCGCGGTGGTCTACGACAACAACGGCAACGGCCTGGTGTTCTACAGCCCGCTCGCCCGCAAGTGATCGGGTGACGGTGACGGCCCGCGGCGTGTGATGCGGCGGGCCGTCACCGCGCTATCCCTGCTGCTGGGCTGCGGCCGCGGTCATCTGCTCGGCCGCTTCGTCGAGGTCGACGCCGTCCTCGGCGAGGGCCGGGACCAGCAGGTCCATGCACTTGCCCAGCAGCACCACCAGCAGCACGCGCAGGGCGCTGATGTCGGCGGCGACGCGGGCGCGGTCGGTGCTCACGCACGACAGCCGCGAGTACGCCTGCTCCACCATCTGCCACTCACCGAGCAGACCCTCGACCAGCAGTTGGGCGCGGACGACCGGCGCGGCCGCCGGGTACAGGAACTCCTCGGCGGCCCGGTGCCACGGGCGGAGCGTGAACTCGGCGAAGTCGACGACGGCCCGGTGTGCGGCCGCGAACTCGGGGTCGGTGGCGCCGATGGTCCGGAACACGTCGCGCTCCAGCCCGGCGATGCGGCCGAGCAGGTCGAACATCGTCGCCTGCAGGTCTGCGACCGCGTCCTGATTCGTCGTACCGGTCATCGATTGCCCTCTCGTACTGGGGGTTCGGCGGATCCGCCGTCGGTCACACCATAGGGGCCGGGGGTTCCCGCGCCGCGGCCGTGTCCCGGCCACCGATACGCTTGCCGTCGTGCGTGGTGAGTACAAGGTTCCCGGTGGCAAGCTCGTGATCGTCGACGTCGAAGTGGAGGACGAGCGCCTGTCGCGGGTGTCGCTCTCGGGTGACTTCTTCCTCGAACCGGACGAGGCTCTCGACGACATCACCGCCGCGGTGACCGGCATGCCGACCACCGCCGACGCCGCCCGGCTCGGCCGGGCGATCACCGACGCGCTGGGCGACGACGTCGCGATGATCGGGTTCACGCCCGAGTCCGTCGGCATCGCGATCCGCCGCGCCCTCGGCCACGCGACCAGTTGGCACGACCACACCTTCGACGTGATCGAACCGGTGGTCCTCGACCCGGCGATGCACGTCGCGCTGGACGAGGTGATCACCCGCGAGGTGGCCACCGGCGAGCGCCGCCCGACGCTGCGGTTCTGGGACTGGGATTCCCCACTGGTGGTGCTCGGCTCGTTCCAGTCGGTGCGCAACGAGATGGACGAGGAGGCCGCGGCCCGGCACGGCATCGGCGTCGTCCGGCGCATCTCCGGCGGCGGCGCGATGTTCATGGAGCCCGGCAACTGCATCACCTACTCGCTGTCCGTGCCGACGTCGCTGGTCGACGGGCTCAGCTTCGAGCAGTCGTACGCGTTCCTCGACCAGTGGGTGATGGGGGCGCTCGCCGACGTCGGCATCAAGGCCCGTTACGTGCCGCTCAACGACATCGCGTCCGAG
>Ga0131853_10024384_pt1 | contig 10918 bp, 6 predicted proteins | sample TergutLab28metaG_FD_92764 | JGI IMG/M metagenome (GOLD analysis project Ga0131853, IMG submission 92764) | Labiotermes labralis P1 segment gut microbial communities from Petit-Saut dam, French Guiana - Lab288 P1 (version 2) (version 2) | ecosystem: Host-associated > Arthropoda: Insects >...
AACTTTTGCGGATAGAGGGGTGTCACGTGGTCAGCGCAACGGGTCCCCACAGCCGTTAATCTCTGTTTTCTAGACCTGGAGCCGCTACTTTTTTCATTCAAGTAGCTCCTCAATTGACCTGAGTGGACCCCGTTCCAGACCCACTACTACTCAGAAAATCTGGTAGCGCCGGGAATCGAACCCGGGACCTCTGTATCTGTAGCCAGAAACTCTGACCACTAGACCGATCAAAAAATGATTTGTGTGTATATGCAATATCAGCGTTAGCAGAATCCACCCTGTAGGTCCAGCGGATACTTTTTTTTTTCTGAAAAAGTCTTGGAATTTGACCAGCGGACGTACACAATAAGACTGCAGCGTTTTACGACTGCGCCGGACTATCTACGGCCTGTACGGTCCGGGGTCGAATCGGGTGGGGGGTGGGATATTTCGTACCCGTCCAGACTGACCCAGAGAGCTACCCAACCTCCTATACATTGGGTGTCGGGTCTCTTTTGAGGGTAAATTGGCCGGGACGTACCGTCGAACATCATCCCCCGTCTTTCGCCGAAATTAAAGAAAGGGTACAGCAATATGTCTACTCCCCCTCTGGGCCTTCATGGTCTCTTCTAGGGTGAAATTGCCTATTTAGCTTACCCGTTCACTACCCTTGAGGTATCTGTTCGCTTTTCACAGCAGCTGTACCCAGCAGGGTTGCAACCTACGCTCCTTCGCTTCATGCATGTTGTAGCTCAGGAGCACATCTCTTTCAGTGAAAATTTGTGGGGAAGGAATGCTGCAACTCCGGGGCATGTTCGCCCAAAGGCAAATCACCAGTGAAGTGGAAGTCAGTTTACTGGTCGTCTCGATTAGTATTGACATATGGTACCCCGCACTTGCAGTCTCGCGAGTTAACACTTGACGTATAAATTACGAGGGTGCAAACAAAATTCGCATGTATTTCTTATGAAAATGAAGAGCCAAGCGTGCCTTGCGTTCAGAAACAAATGTCTTTCGACGCTCCTCCCAAAAACCACACCATCTTCAAAGCAGCTAATAACGAGTGCGGATGGTTGTTGCAAAGCGCCAAAATCGGATGTTCCAGGGGGAAAAAAGAACTAGTTTTAATTCTAGTGGTTGTTCCAAAATTCATCCCTGTATGAATCGTTTCTCTCTCTAAATTTCAACAGCCGAAAATTAGAGTTCAGTTTTCCATCACGACCGGTCTCTATTAATCCGCTTCCGTCTGTCGGAGACACGAACTCCTCCAGACAGAGGCGCCTTACCGTCAGCTGTGCTCGATGTTCCCACGCTAGCCTGTGGAATTTCGCATGTCTAAAATTAAAACAAAGCCAAATTAACTAAACAAGACAGACTCAAGCTCTACAACGGCCCAAACTACAGGTTTCAAGCGTGAACTAGTTCAACATGCCGAAACTCTAGCCAGGTTCCTATTTCAAGAGCGCTTGTTCGTGGGATGAAACCAAGTACGAGCTGTCCCAGGTTCCCAACTCAGCGTAAAAACTTCTATCCCAGGAACTCAAAACACGTGACGTGTGGACGGTCAGTATTGTACCCTAAGCGGCTCACGTATACATTAAATGTAGTCTAAACAAATCTCACACAATTTTCGTTGTTACACCGTGCATGTTGTTAAGTCACTCAATTATTTTACCAACCACTGCACATATATAAATTTATAAAATTTACACATTAAAACATTAAAAACGCTCCGACATGTTTCGGTCCTAGGACCATCGTCAGGGAGCTATATCGTCCTTGCTAAAGTTACACTATTAAAAGTCATATTAATTTCACTATTCTAGTTGGGTATTGTGGCAGCATGCCGTGTTGTGTTGTGTTGCGAAGAGTGCCCTGTTACGGATGTGCGTTCTGTGTTTCGTTGCGTGATACGCAACACAACACAACACAACACAACACAACACGGCATGCTGCCACAATACCCAACTGGAATAGTGAAATTAATATGACTTTTAATAGTGTAACTTTAGCAAGGACGATATACCTCCCTGATGATGGTCCTAGGACCGAAACATGTCGGAGCGTTTTTAATGTTTTAATGTGCAAATTTTATAAGTTTATATATGTGCAGTGGTTGGTAAAATAATTGAGTGAAATCACACACAAATTGTTTCCTAATACGTCACAGCGCACATCCACACAAAAGACACAGGATATGACAGTGTGGGTGTAACGTAACAATGTGGCGCCTGCGCGTTACCCCAGTCGCAAGGGAAACGCAACACGCGTTCATTGCGTACTGTTGAGCTGCATGTGACTGTCAACAATATAAATAATATCAAGTGTTGCTGAACAGTGCTTGTATGACGAATTGGTGTCACGGAAACGACAAAACTTACTTAGGACTTCATGTAAAGTGCCCCATACGTCCGACTTTAAATAATTTTGGATCTTCTCGACATAATTTCATAAAAGCCCCCCCCCCCAAAGTATTAAATTTAACGGAAATCCGTCCACTGGGAGCAGTGCCGAAACATGCTAACAGTCGGACATTACCGAAACTAGACGGCACTTTTCGCGACACGCGCGAACGTACCTACAAAGGACAAATTCAATGGACCAAACTAACTTGCTACTTTGACAATCACTGCCTTATTTAGAATAGCAAGTACCTAGCAGTGTTACTCGGCCTCCCCCATTACGTGTTGAGGATGGAATTATCAGCATGCGATGTCCGGAAGCGGTTGTTTGCTGCTGCAGCAGAAACCACTCCGATAAGACGAACCAAATCATAGCCCTACAGTATCGGCCAGGACTAAAAGCAATACCCACTACGTTCCAAAATTGTGATCTGAGGCCACTGACAATTTGCGAAAACTGCAGAAGCAGATGCTTGCTTGGGGTCTTGCATGGTTCTTATGAAGTGGCACTACAAAAATGGTTACGAAATAAGCACCATGTGCCGCGAACGTCTTCGTCAAACTACGGCTTAACTCGTGCTTCGTAATCGTCCATTTATTCACGCTATATAATCTATGCAGTTGTTAAGTCCTTTTAATAAACCAAGAAAAAATCCACCGACGGCACCGTCCGCACATAAGTACAAGGAAAAGAACGCCACAACTGTGATGTGAGAAAAATAAATTCGGCGATTACTTGAAAGAATCGTTCTGTTGCATTTTGTTAAGTTTATTTAACATTTCTGATTCCCTCAGTACAAAAGTTCACTGACCCAGGCAGGCACTTCCGTCTACCTGGGATTTTCAAGCCAGATCTGTTACTCTGTCAGACAAGGCGCGGATTCTGTTCCAGCAACATAGAAATCCAAATAATACTGTAAAAAGCTAGGCAATGTGCGTATAACGTAACACCGTGGTGCGTAGCGTAATCACTGTTGCCATGGAAAAGCAACAATGCGTTTCTTTCGTATTGTTCGCGTACGCACGGCACTGCCAACAATACACAGTGAAACCTGTGCAGGTTAGCCACCTTTCCTTCCATTCAAAGTCGCCCAGCTTATACAGATGGCCAGCTTATGGAAACCACTTGACACTACGAACATTTGAACTGTGCACTATCACTCTCGTCACTGTACAGTTCAGAGTGCAGACAGGTGGTCGAGGAGGAAACCAGGTACGTAACCCTGTCGATGAATTAGAGACTTGCGGTACAGTAATGGGTCAGTCGCTGCTAGAAAATTCCGGCCTATTATTATCCACACTTGTGGAAAAAAAAAAAAAAGAGGTTGAGTGGGCATGAGGTGTTACTGCTATACAGATCTTTAGGTCGGCTGACACAGGGAGAATGAACATAAAGTATAACATCTCAGGGGCAGAGCGACCGGGGCGTGAAGTTCACCACTCGGGTGTTTAGTATCAGGATTAAAAATGGATGGATCTGTATCTACACCCCGAAACGTCTTCATGGCATAGCACTTAATTAAGGGACAATTTCACTCTACACACAAACCGGACAAACGCTTTCTCATCTGCATAATAAACAACGCACAAAAAGCTAGTTACTGCAGTAAGAATATACTTACGTAGTCGTGGAAGGCTTTCGCCTCACTGGAGTGTTCGCATGTATCCCTCCTCTCTGGCGCTGCACAATACAAATCCCAAAAGACACTGAAACAATAAAATTAACATAAGATTTATCTTTAAAACATAAATTAATTCACAGATAACAACAACAACAACAACAACAACAATGAATTCACTGAATAAACAATCTTCAGTAAAGCTAAGTCATCCCATGAGATGCCCATGCAGACACAAACGGGCGGTGGACGTATAGCTCCAACGCCTTCGCACCCTCGCGCTAGAGGGGGGTAAGTGGTCAGCACCACGCTCCGGCCGCTTTAGTCCCTCCTGTACAATGGGTACCCATTGTACAGGAGGCTAGGTGGGCCCCGGGCTGGTCTTGACGGGCCCGGAAAATCTCGCCTCCACCATGATTCGTTCCCCGGACCATCCCGTCCGTACAGAATCGATGTGGCGACTATGCTATCCTAGCCACCTAACAGGACATTATAGGCTCCAGTAATACAGAATTAATATGCTCTGCTTTTGAAACTCGACACCGCGAGTTTCATACTAGGGAGAGTCAAATGAAAACCTTAAAAGTGTATATATTTATTTATTTATATTTATTTAAGGTTTTCATTTGACTCACCCTCGTATTTCGAAATAGTTCGCGGTCGCCCACGTGTATCAAGCTGCAAATATTTCAATTGTAATTACTAAATCAGGAGTATATTATACGTTCCGTTCACCAAGCCCTTCCGGCGGTGACTATTAATATTACTGTCTTCTGAGATGTAACGCCGTACAATTTGGTAACAGGGGATCAAAATTACGAAGGGACGTGCCGCTCCCTCCTGGAAGCTGGAGGAGTCGTGTTCCTTCGAAACCTTACCCTGAAGATGGACGGACAGCAGGATATTCTGACAACTCTGCATACTTCTACCCAACTGTACGGCGTCACATCTCAGAAGGCAGCAGACTTCACAGTCACCGCCGTTAGAACCCCCAAACCTCACTTCGTTTTTTCCCATATTTCATGACGTCACATCGTCAGTAGCGGCAGTTACATACCGATGGCCGTATAAGGAAGATTGTGAATAAATTGCCACTTGCTTGATTTCGGGGTCCCGCCGCGGTGTAAATGAGGTCTTCGGTCTTCTGGAACGTTACGCGAAGTATATTAGTAGTTATTACAGAGGTTTCACAACAACCTATCGGGACAATCACCAAGGGGTGACCTATAGTTTGTCCCGAAACGTAGGTAAATAACTACCAATATATGCTTCGTAACATCCCAGAAAGCCGAAGATCTAAAATTACCACATGTTACAAATGCCAATTAAGAGCACGCGTTATGCACACGAATACTGTGTGAATATTACGGCAGGCAACAAGCAGCTACCTTGTCTTGTCAGTAACATCCAAAACGTCTGTTCTTGAACATCACAGAAAAGTCCGTTACGAAATGAAATATCGCTAACCTACATTGTTTACCTTATGCCTTTATTGCAGACATAGTTGTAGCCAGACCCTCAGCCTTCCGGTGAAACTAATGCACATATAAAAGAGACAGTATTTAGAAATAATTCATATGATGCTCTTCCAGTCATAAGCTTCAATAATAACTAGCTCAACATATCTACAATTTATTATGTCACCCTCTATTCATTCTAGTGGGGGTACGCGGTGGTGCAGTTGGTTGAGGCACTGCGCTACAAGCCGGAAGGTCGCGGGTTCGATTCACGACGGTGTCACTGAAATTTTTCATTGACATAATCCTTCCGGCCGCACTGTGGCCCTGGGGCTGACTCAGCCTCTAACAGGAATGAGTAACAGGAATATTTCCTGGGGGTAAAGGAGACCGGTGCGTAGGGCTGACAACCTTACACATTCATGTGCCGATTGTCTTGAAATCTGGGAGCCTCAACCTCCTGGAACCCTCAGGGCCTCTCCAGGCCTGTAATGGGACTTCTTTACCTTTACCTATTCATTCCAGTTGTTGCTGCCATATATAAACCTCAAAATGTCATCTACAGTAAATGTATCCCATAAAACACACATCTGTGAAGTATGTGAGTCTTGATATCCTTACAACGGTATGTCACTACGCTGTTCTCTGATGTGACGCCGTTTAGTTTGGTATAAAAGTACCAACGATTCGGAAGAACCTCCTGCCGCCACTTTTCAGGACAGAAAAATGTGGGATTCGACCCTGAAAATACAGGCAGCACTTTCTTTGAAACATGCATTCTGTCTACAAAACTAAACGTCACGTCACGTCTCGTGAGGCCGTATAATTATGAAAACAGTTTTTCACATGGTTTGGATTCCTGCAGCAATATACCGTATTACTTAAAATTTCAAACTCCTTCTAATTTAAGACATAGGATACTCGACTTTTAAGGGAGGGTTTTCATGAAACAAATTTTTGCAAGCTAATTCGTAAAATTCACTACTCTTTTAGTCAGGCCACTTGTTCTTCGAGGAAAAATATTTTTTTCGAGATTTTTGAAGAGTGAAAAATAGTATCCGAACTTAAGACGCGCCCTAATTTTCAGTTCCGGAAAATGTTTTTAAAAAATGTGCGTCCTGAATTCGAAGTAACGTGGTAATTTAGCAGCAGCAGAAACAGCCCGCAGACACGTCAGCAGCTTAGTAAAGAAATTCCGAGCCTTCTTTGTGTTGATACAGCGTAAAAAAAGGTAAAACAGTCCCATTACAGGCCTGGAGTGGCCCAGAGGGTTCCAGGAAGTTAAGGTTCCCAGATTTCGTGACAACGGCACAGAATGGTGGTATGTCGTCAGCCTTACGCACCGGCCGCCTTTACCCCCAGGAAATGCTCCTGGTACTCATTTTTGTTAGAGGCTGAGTCGACCCCAGGGCCACAGTGCGATCGGAGGGATGTTATGTCAGTGAAAAATTCCACTGACACCAGCTGGGATCGAACCAGCAACCTTCAGATTTGTAGCACAGCACCTTAACCACTGTGCTGCCGCGGTCCCCCGTTGGTACAGCGTATACTATTTAATAACACCGTGCCAACTAAAGTGTTAGAAGTATGAGGGAAAACAGTAAAACATAAATGGTGAACCGGAAGCTTAGCATATTATTTAACGAAGTTTCTTCAGTGTCATACATCTTAAAGCGACGGAAAGCAGAAGTGTGTATGACCAACTTGAAATGCACAGAGAAGGAAAATGATCGCGGAGGAGCATGATTTTCCACGACGTCAGAATGGAAATCACATACACCTCAGTTAAGATAGCTTGTATCCGGAACGAGATTTGAAACCGCGACCTCCCGATTATATAAAGAAGACATTTCAAATTCTAAGTCTCGTGGAATAGGTAAAACATAAAGTTGTACCAATACACGCCACGGAGACAGGCGGGGGAGACAGAGATACAGATCCACTAATCCTAAACTCGGCACTAAAAGTGAGGGGTTAACTTCACGTCCCGGCCGCTTTACCCCCGGGAAAGAAACTCAGTACCCATTGAATAGGAGGTTGGGTGGGCATAAGAGTCGGTCTGGTCGGTTTTGAACCGCAATAGCTTGCCCCTTCTCGGAAGTCGTACCCCGGATCGTCCAGCCCGCAACTTACCGCTGTACTGACTAAGCTTTTACGGCGGAGGTGATGTGCAAGTAAACAGTCGGGTTGATGTATCTTACCGTCACGGTATTCCTGTGGAGGGAATTGGGAGAAGTAGCTACGAAAATAATTAACAGTGTCAGAATAAAGTAAATCGGCACTGATTGCTTGACTTTACGCATTCTGCTGCCTCATACGTTGTATGAACTGCAGAAAATTACCTTCAAATACAGTGTCATGATAACTCACCGACAAACTGACGCTTGGCTGTAACGCTTCTGGGAACTGCGTATTTCTAAAGTCCACAGGGACAGGGGTTACACTGACAGTTTGTGTTTTTTCGCCAGTGCCTCCTGCCAAATTCGGGGCGATAGGCATATCAGTCAGACCAGCAGTGCACAAATCACGGATGCCAGGACGCCCAGCCGACTAAGTTTATGGTGTGGCGCCCAACATTTGTGGATCCCCACTTTGAAGTTTGTGTCATGTCACCCTTCTGGCACCAGGAATTTTTAAGGTGGCTCCTAGAATTTTGGAAAATGTGTAGACCCCTAAATTATACCGTGACCTTTCCATTCTGAATCCCTAAATTATACCGTGACCTTTCCATTCTGAATCCTTTACAGTTCAACAATCGCGTGCTCGTTAAATTGGGAATAATGGGGGTCCAAAAGTTATGCCTTATTTCAGGTTACATCTCGACACTTACCTGAATGGAAACTAAATATTATGACAACAAAGCAGGTGCCTTAGGTGAGATACGAACCAAATATGTGCATATATCACGCGAGAGGTGTGTCCGCGGTACGTATGAGTACTCACACCGAGTGTCGGTAGATAACCAAGGAATCATCCAACCGCATCATGATGAAAATTTGTGTACGGGAAGGCAGACAAACTCTTTGCACATGGAAACATGCAGCAGGACGGTATTTGTCTTAATCAAAGTGGTGTACTGTCATCGCTTCTGTTGGCTGCCATGCTAGTAGTACGTAGCAACAGCTGTTTGCTTGAGAGGGGCGTCCTGCCATGGTTCAGACGGTTAATCTTCGGCTTGTCACCGCAGAGGTCAGTGAGATTTGTGGTGGGCATAATGACACCATGCCAGGTTTTCTTCTAGCACTTAGGTTTCTCCCTTTCTGCACAAATGCTCTATACTCATTCACTCATCTATCACTGACCTTACGTAACGTTAGCACTTAAAAGCGTCGTTAAATAACAATCTTAAATAGTTCGATTCTGTCCAATAGTTCTGTTAATTCTGTGAGAGACACTCTGCAATCATTTACTTTCTAACAGTCCCACATGTTTTCGGAATGATGTAGAAGTAATACGTTCGCGCCAAATTCAGTTTTAAGGTACTTAATACATTTTCAATATCTTCGAGAGGAAAATCCTTCGCAGAATATATGGTCCAATACGGGAGAGAAGGCAGTGGCGGAAAAGATACAACAGAGAATTAGAACAGCTTTACAATGAACCAAATATAGTTAACGTAATAAAATCTAGTAGATTGACGTGGGCGCGCCATGTTGTTCGAATGGATGAAAACGAATCACCTAAAAATATATTATGGACAAACCCTGGAGGTCAACGAGGACGTGGCCGACCGAAATCAAGATGGATTGACGGGGTAGAAAAAGACTCAAGGAAACTGGGTTGTAGAAATTGGCTGGCGGCTGCCCAGGATAGAGGTCGCTGGCGACATTTGCTCGAGGATGCCAAGGCCCACCAAGGACTGCAGAGTCGATGTTGATGATGATGCTTACATTTTCAAACGTGTCACAATTACACGCAAGTTATAGGAGGAAAGAGCAGTTTGAACAGTTCTGCCTACCACGAAAAAAATCAAAAATACTTCAGGGATAATAAGGCAGTACTTATGTCTTGCTACATTACATCAGCATACGTACGTAACTTCCAGGTTTCAGTCGAAACATGTACCAGATCAGGAAGACGGGATCTGTCGCGCCAATTACAACGAACAAAATGAAGGGTCCCGTACACAACAAACCGCTAAGTCCATATGACCTTGACAATTCAGCTGTCTGTAACGGACTGCAAAGCGTAGACAGATTTATCGGCAATACACGCCAGCAACTAAGGCTGAACCAGAAATCAGTCGCCAGTGACGTCTTCCATTACATTATCTGGACGCATACATTTACTGAATCCTTCTTTGGAAGAAAAATGCACATTTGTTACTATTTCTGCTCGTTCTTCCAGAAATCCAGTTAATCCTCATGCAATTAAAATTACTGTGCATTTTCGAAACGAGCTTAAGCACCGCCATTATTTGTAAGCTTTTATATACCATCTCTGACATAAAATATAATGGAGAATTACCAGAAATGAAATGATGAATCCTCTTTCCCAGAAAGCCGTCAATATGATCGACCCTACTGACAGGAAAATCTCCATGGAAAATATTCGGACCCACGCGGGCCAATGTGGTGTGGAGAATTCGAGACAAAAATGAGACCTACACACTCTATGATGATGTGGCACTTTCAACACTTTTACGCTGAAGAGACTGCAGTGGCTGGACACATAGCAAGGATGGATGACCCTCGTATCCCCAAAAAAGTAATGGGAGGAAGAAGGCCTGTGACAAAGCCTCGAGGTAGATGGGAGGATGCTGTAGATTTGCCGCAGATACAGAACTGGAAGGCGGCAGCAAGGAACAGCGAAGGTTGGAGGCAGAAGATGGGGAGGCCATGGCCTGAAAACGAGCCGAAGCGCCAAAGAAGAAGAAGAAGAAAAGAAGAAATTATAAGCTGCAAAGATAATATTCAGACGGATACCGTTGAAAACGGGTGGAATGAAGTGTCCTAAATTCTTCTCACGCAGGACTGGGTCTCAATGGCTGGTTCTTGTGAACACCATTAGCAGCCCCGTCAGGTGCCATAAAAGGCGGGAAATTGTTTGACTGAGTGACTACCAAATTCTCAAGGACTTTGATCCATGGCGTTTGTGTAAGAAAAGGCGCCTGTATAAAAGAGATCAACGTATAATTGATGCGGGCGAATCAAAACTTCAACAAAAGAGGCAATGTATAGATAACCTAACATTGAGGCGCGTTCGTGTAACCCTTGTTGCAGTAGAAAACCGTTAAGTACTACATATTCTGAATGTGCATCTGTAGCCTTACTTAACCAGCACGCAACGCGCATGCGTCCTATTACATTGTCATCCGTGGCCTGTCTGGCTCTAAAAGATTTTTCCACATTATCTCATAAACGGTACGATTTCCCCCCCCCCCCCCCCCCCCCCCTTTTTCATTTTTTTTAAACACTTTTTTTTTTTTATAAAAATCTACGAGAAATTTTTTAAAAACAAA
>Ga0131853_10024385_pt1 | contig 10918 bp, 11 predicted proteins | sample TergutLab28metaG_FD_92764 | JGI IMG/M metagenome (GOLD analysis project Ga0131853, IMG submission 92764) | Labiotermes labralis P1 segment gut microbial communities from Petit-Saut dam, French Guiana - Lab288 P1 (version 2) (version 2) | ecosystem: Host-associated > Arthropoda: Insects >...
ACAAACAGCGACTTGTGCCACTTACAGCATAAACTGATTGGTTTTTATAACCGAGATGAAAAGTGTTTACAGCGCGGTACGGACTGGGTCTTTAAATAAAGTAGTCTGCGCTTCGTCTTTAAAAGTTGAAGGTTGTTCCCAAATGTCTGAACTGTTCCACCCTTTCGAGGAAACTATTATCAATCTTTATAACGTGACTTCGCCTGCATTCTGTTCTCGAGACATGACCAGTGTACTTATTTTTCTCAACATTTACTTCTAGTCCAGTCTTTTTACAAACAACTGCTAGAGGATTTGTGTTTTTTAATAGTATGCACTCTTCCGCCTAATATATTAACATCATCAGTATAAACCAGAAGCTGGTGTGTACCATTTAATTTCAAACCATATCGTTTACCTGAACACTCCTAATGGCATACTTTAAAGAAAGATTGAAAAACAGTGGCTTTAAATCATCTACTTTTTTCAAACCATTCCTAATAGGAAACATGTCGGACAAATTCTTGCCTACTCGGACTCTGCTATAGTTTTCAGTCAGACACATTTTTATTAGCCTTACCAGTTTCATGGCGATACCAAACTCGGTGAGAATATTATCCAAGACCTCCCTTCTAACTGAATCATAAGCTTTCTTGAAGACTATAAATAGCTTATGCACTGCTTTATTTTATGCACTTTTTTTTCCCCCAAGTATTTGACGAATGCAGAATATATGATCACTTGTCGACCTGTTGCATCGAAATCCACATCTATGACTCCCAATAATTTCTCCTGCATATGAAGTTAACCTTGACGGCAAGATGTTGAATAAGATGATATACGTAGTTGACGAATGTGATATGCCTCTGGAATTACTACAGTCTGCTTTATCGCCCTTCTATAAATAGGTACAATTATCGACTCCTTTCGCTCCTCAGGCAGTTCCTCCTTAATCGAAATGAAATTAATAAGTTTATTGACATTAGAACGAACTGTTCTACCCACTACTTTAGTCAATTCTGCTGTCATTTGATCAATACCTGGTGATTTGTGACTTGTTATCTTTTCAATAGCCATCTCGACCTCAAAGGTACTCGGCTCAGGCACTAGTGGTTATGCTGTACGTATTTCTCTCTGCCTAACATCATTAATCCCATGTACATTCAATAGCTGCGAGAAATGGTTCCTCCAACTAGTCAGAATACTGTGGGAGTCTGTAACCATATCACCCTTCTCATTCTTTATCATATTATTTCTAGGTTGGTAACCCTACTTCAAGTTACAGATGCCCCCAAACAAGTCTTTTATATTTTTGATCTTACTGTTAGTTTCAAGTTAATTAATTGTAGCTTTCAGTATTCCTTCTTTTTGTTCCTGAAATGTCTACTACCTTCACGTCTTATATTGTTTAGACTTTCTACATTGCCTTGGTGTGGAATCTGTAACCAGTGCATTTTAGCCTGCTTCCTTTGATCTAAAAATCGACAACATTCTTCATCAAACCATAGTGTATATATCTTCAGTTCATACAGACATACACTCTCTTTAGCTGAAGTTTTGGTATTCTTTTTAATATCGTCGCTGTCATTTAAGTTCTCCAAAGCTGCGAACCTGTTTGTGATCTTCATCTGATTCTGTTTCCTAACTTCCAGCTCACTTATCTTTCCATTTCAAACTTCCGTGCTGCTGGTTCTTACTGCCAATCTTTCCCTAACTTTTGCAACCACCATGTAGTGATCAGTATCACAGTCAGCACCCTGAGAGAATGTACATTGAGTATACTCGAAAACCATCTCCTATCTAACAGTATGCGATCAATCTGTCTATGAGTTTTGTCATGAGGAGAGTTTCTGTTGTATTTAAGAGTGTTTCAGTGCGGGAACATCGTGATTTTTGTTGTTGTGGCAAAGCTTACGATTCTAACACTATTATCATTACTATCCTGATGTAGACTGTCATTCCCAATTGTCGGTTTGAAATAATTCTCTCTCCCCAATTGTTCATTAAAATCTCCTAACAGAATTTTCTTATGGTACTTTGGAAAATGATTGAAAACCTGTTCTTATTCCTCATAAAAACTGTCTTTTGAATCATCACTTTTCTCCGTACTTGGTGCATGCACATTCAAAACAATGATATTACAACAGCGACTTCTCAGAACTATGTATGACATTTTACCACTAACATACTCTACTCTCTTGACTGCTGATACTACTCCGTGGCGTACAAAAACTCCTGTTCCCAATTGCTGAATTTCATTTCTTTTTCCATTGAAAAAGAATATAATCCCCCTGTTTTTTACCGTGCCCCTTTTGTCCCACTTAACCTCCATTGCACCCACTAAATTTAATTTATATCTTACTAATTCCCTGGCTGCTGTTGTTAGGTAACCTGACGTATACAGGCTCCTAACATTCCATGTACTGAATCTCAAGTCCCTTTTGCATTGCTTAGATCGTGCCAAAGGATCAGTCCAGGTCCGAGGCACATGTATCCGTTTCGTGACAAGGCCAGTTTTTATGATGAAGAGTTGTTAGCACCTCACCCAACACATATCTCTGTAAGACTACCTCTTGTCTGCTGTCCGCGACTGCTTATTCATTATATTCACAGCTACTATGCGTATTGGAGGCCGTTCCTCAGTCTGTGGACGCGCCATGCCGTGGTGACAGAGACCCACATATCATGACAACAATCGATACATTGCAATAAAAATAAATTGAGCTGAAGGTGTAACCAGTGCAAAGGTAAGCGATATAACCGCGAGACATTATAGATCAAGTATAAGGTGCAGTTGTGTCTTGTGGGCGCGAATGAATGAATATTATTTTTTGTTGCGTTCTACCTGGTTAGTAGCTACGCAAAAATTTGACACCGTGCTTCTTATAAACGCAACACCTAACAAATGGCGACCAGCGAAAACCGAGAAAGACCCTTTGTTTCACACGAACTGTGTTTTATCTCGCAAGGTTAGTCCCGAGATAAGAGACTCCCCACACACGCTGTCAAGGTCAAAAGTTATTCGTGAGTTTACAACAGTAAGTACACCATGCAGAACTGAGTCAGATATAAGTCCCCTGTCACAGAGGGACGTCCTTAATTCAAAACTAACCCTGCATTTGTCTGAAGGGGGCAGAGGAAGCGGTGAAACAATCTCGTGTTATTCACCAGGGCAATACAGTAACGTTCTCGGTACTGTCATATTCATTTCATAATGAAGTCTGGAATTACATGACGCGGTAAATATGCACCTAACGTTCTGCAATGTGGGCTGGGTAGCTCAGTTGGTATAGCGACTGACTATGGGCTGGACGGTCCGGGATCGAATCCCTGTAGCGACGAGATTTTCCGCCCGTCCAGACCGGCCCTGGGACCCACCCAACCTCCTGTACAATGGGTACCAGGTCTTTCCCGGGGGTAGAGGCGGCCGGGGCGTAGGGCTGACCCCCACCCCCATCTAGGGCCGAAGATCCTAGAAAAGAGTAGAGCTATACCTCTACTCACCCTAAGGGCCTTCATGGCCTATAAAAAAGGTGAAAACCTACCTACGTTCTGCAATACTTTGGCGCTGTTTCAGACTTAGCCGTTTTAGTAATAGACGTACTGTCTTAATCATTGGTGCTGAAATGGGCGGGGCTTGTGGTTCGTATGTGCGGGAAGAGAAATACGTAGAGGATTTGGGGGGAGGGGATAACTGAAGGAAGGAGATCAATTAATAATAATAATAATAATAATAATAATATTTATTAACTGCAGTTGGCTTGTCACCCGGTAGCAGTGGTTATTTTACGTGTATACAAATTATGAAATTGGTTACTAACAAATTTAAGTAGGGAGGGCTACATGAGAAGCATGTAGTGGCAACTTGGAATCTTGCGAACCATCTCAGCATTTGCTTATAGACACAGGGAAACCAAGAAAAACCTGTGTCGAGATGGCCGGTCGCAGGACCTTCCAAATTTTGACTTCTAGCCAGCAGTCCGACATCTAAAGTAAAAACAGCAATACACACACAGTACAGATACACACGTAGTACATTGGTCGACCTAGTGGAGGTTTTTTTTCATCGTGCCTACTTCTGTTTCCACCGTGCCAACTGGCATTCTTCGGCTACCCTGACTGAGGTTTTTCCGTGCTTTTTCCTCAGTCGTAAGGCAAATGCCACGGTGTAACTCGCAAAGACGGGGCGCGACCCGAACTCTTCCCAGTTAGTTAATTGCGTTGTTCTACATATTGTTTGTGTCGATTGTGTTGTTCTATGTATTGTTTGTGTGTAAATGTGCCACCGGGTGTCAAACCAATTGCACTAAACAAATATATCATATCATATCAATTTTAAAGTAGATATTGGAGAAATATATTTGAGTGGCATTGACGGGATTAATGTTGTTTAGGATAGGTTCAATGTTCGGGCTGTTGTGGGAGCGGAAATGTAACTTTGGGGTCCATAAATTGTAGGGAGGTGCTTGACTAGCTGAGGAACTGTTGTGTTTACAAGAAGGACTCTGCTCCATATAATTCGTTTGTTAGTAAATTCGTTAATTAGTTCCTTACTTAGTAGTGTCTCAGCACTCGATGACGAAGACGTGCGGGACATTGTGACCAAAGCTGCAAAAAGCATTCGATATTAGATGAGGGCAAATGATCGACTGAACTCCCCAGTGGCTTCACCCCGCTACTCGGTACTCGTCGGATATGACTCTGAGGGAACCTCAAATTCACCCTGAACGTGACGGGTGGAGGGAGCAATTCTTTCCCTGCCAGAAAACAAACTGGAAGTAATTATTCTTCTCAGTATTATGCAACCAGAAATTCCTGGAATTAATAGATGAATTATATATGTGACGTGTTAAAATTTTTCTATTGTCCAGCTCACCTCATTTACTGTCCATAAAGTGATTAAACATTGATATAGAGGATGGGACTTTAGTGACAAGTATGGATCATTCGTGGGTTCACCTACGTTATTTGCAGTAACTAAACCTTGATTGGAGTGTGCTAATGCGAAGGCGCGTTCACTTTTGTGTAATATACTATCCGTAGGCCAAGGCTATGAACCTTTCTGTTAGCGTGACGTCATGTCGTCTACACAATTCTAAACGAAAGTAATGTTCATAGTGGAGATTTGTCGTTCTCAGAGCAGTATCAGGATTAGAGTATTTCATATTGTGATGTGTAGCGTGGTAGGTAGACACCGACATTTCGGAGGAATATGTTGTTGTCTTCTTCAGGGTAGACCTGAAATTGCCTTTCCTAAAGGTTTCGCCCTCTTCTCCTCCTAACGGGAAGAGTAAAGATAAGGGTAAAGCAGTCCTGTTACAGGCCTGGAGTGGCCCAGAGGGTTCCAGGAAGTTAAGGTTCCCAGATTTCATGACAACGGCACGGGATGGTGGTAAGGTTGTCAGCCTTACGCAGCAGCCGCCTTTACACCCAGGAAATACTCCTGTCTGTTAGAGGCTGAGTCGACCCCAGGGCCATAATAGCCACCAGCTGGGATCGAACCAGCGACCTTTCGATTTGTAGCACAGCGCCTTAACCAATGTGCAACCGCGGTCCCCAACGCGAAGAGTATTCGGATGAAAATTAGTATGGAGCATTGGTTGAGTGATAGCTGACGGGGAAAACAAAGTGTTCTGAGCAAACCCTGTCCCAGTGCCACTTTGTCCACCATAAGGTTTCTAATGCGGCCCGTAATTTTCGAAGCTTCAGTCCCTGCCACACGGAGATCACAACCCGTCTCCTTTAGAAAGACAAACCGGCTAATGCCGTTTAGGTTAATAATCGCTGTTTATTGTAACAAGTATACGAAATACAAATGTGGTAACTGAAGAACAAAACACCAACTAGATGCCGCTTATTATTTTATTGTACTTCTTATAGGTTTAACATGTTTCGGGCATTACTGTGCCCATCACCAGGAGCTCGCGACTATGATGTTGAATACCACATTGGTCGTTTCGTTCTTGGTTTGCTGTAGGTTGGAGGTTAGGTGCGGTTAGGTTGGAGTAGTGTCCGGGCTACAGCCTGGACACTACTCCAGACTAACCGCACCTAACCTCCAACTTTTTTTCCCTCGAAAATCATGCCTTTTATGAGGTATGTGGAAAAATATTTTAGAGCCGGCGGATGTGCCGCAGATGACAATATGGCTCATGCGCTCCTCATGCTGGATACCTAGGGCTACGGACACACACCCCACAGTGTTTAATATTTATTGCCTTTCCACTACAACATTGGTTGTACGGACGCGCCTCAATATTACGTTCTACCTACGTTGCATGTCTTATCTTAGTAATTAACCAACTTAATGCACAAATTCTTGTTTTATAATAAGTTTATTATATGCCTCTACATGTTTCGAGCACTATGTGATCATCATCAGGAGGTCAAAGTTGTATTATACAGCATCTGGTATCATCACACCTGTAGGTGGCAGTCCCGTGCACAGTCCTCTCTCAACCTGTGCACCGGACAGCCACCTACAGGTGTGACGATATCAGATGCTGTATAATACAATTTTGACCTCCTGATGATGAGCACAATAGTGCTCGAAACATGTAGAGGCATATAATAAACTTATTATAAAACAAGAATTTTTGCATTAAGTTGGTTAATTACTAAGATTATACTGAGATGCACGGTCAGCAAAACATCAAAAAAAGTTGCGTGTCTTATTTAGATTTGACAAAGACATTTATGTCATGCTCTTAGTTTAACGCTGGTTTATGAATCAAGACTGGAGAGTTTGTAGGTTACTTAACAAATGTTACTGCATTTTTCTGGAGGAGATGGAAGCAAATTCCGTTTTGAGATTCAAATGACAGGCAACTGGACATGGGGAATACTGGCTTCCATTTCTGTGACTGAAACGGGATAAAGCCACCATTACGATCTCACCAGAACTTCTATTTTAATACATATGATTTGTAAAAGCAGATATGCACCATTCACTCCTGGTAATCTTCCTTGAAGTAGCTTGAGACAGTTTTATGTCGGTTGGACATGAAAAAAAAATTATTATTTGAAGAGAGAGACAGAAAAACTTGGTTTGACAAACGTAAGAAGATTTTCCCAGCAGACAATGGAGGCACATCTCGACATACAAATTGCCGCCAAAGAGGTTCTGGGAATATTTTATCTGAATAGCGACATGTCCGTAGCTGCACAGAGAATAATGTATGGATTCTTATAATAAAACCAAAGAGATGCACTAATTTCTCAAATTTATTTTTGTAATAAAACTTTACATGTTTCGGACAGTTTCTCTGTCCATCATCAGGAGTTTAGCACTGTACACACAGGTTATGCTGACTGCTTGCTAGCAAGCAGTCAGCATAACCCGTATGACATATACCTATTGCTGTGCGTACGGTGCTAGACTTCTGATGATGGACAGAGAAACTGTCCGAAACATGTAGAGTTTTATTCCAAAAATAAATTTGAGAAATTAGTGAATCTCACTGGTTTTTATTAAAAGAATATATCACGATGCACGGTCACCTGAACGTCAAATTAATGTATGGATGTCTGACATCTGTACGCAGTTTGTTAAGTCCGTATTTCTGTGGTGTGCTTGGGGAACATCATTAGCCTTAAAGTTACAATTAACAACTGTTATAAACAGAAGACCAAGCCATGATAAATATGGTAACGCTAATTTAGATAGGTCAATTGTTATGTCGCTTTTTACTGAATTATTCAAGAAAATTAGTGCAAACACTGCTTTAGAATATAATTATATAATTTGTTAAATACAAACATTACACATTCGCTCACAAACTAATTAGCCCATATGTAGGCCTGTACGTGCTGTATACGATTTAAACCGTAAAGCGTAGTGGTAACTGGACGTACCACCATCATTGACATTAATAGTTCGGCACTTTGCCATAGGATATTTGTGTTTTTTTACAATCCGAACGGTCAAAACCGATTATTTTATTAGGTCATATCCTGTTTGTGCTGATAATTGACGCAAACTGCTCTATGCCACTTAGAAATTAAATTTATATGTGTAATTTAGGGGGGCCTCTTTAAAGGTGTGTTTTTATTGCATTCGCAGGTGTGTCAATGAGATGGTCCGAGGGCGTTGCTGCTTATGAATTAAAGTAACACAACACAGACACAGGGTCGCCAACTTAAGCTTCATCACTTGTAACCATGTCGCATGCTGCGGAGTATTCGCTCATTCCTAATGGGGATGGTAAGTACAAGTAGTCTAGAAATGTTTGTTTTTTGCGCCACAGCCCCCCAGTGGGCCATGGCCTCCTCATTCACGAGGTTTCTAGATCACACACAACTCACCACAGTCGGTTGGACTCCTGTCTAGGAGTGATGAGCTTATCGCAGAGACCTCTACCTGACAACACACAACGCTCACAACAGACATCCATGCCCCCGGTGGGATTCGAACCCATAACCTCACTAGACGAGCGACAGCAGACCTACACCTTAGACCGCGCGGCCACTGGGACCGGCACGTAGTCTATATAGGTGTTTAAAATGCATGTCTGTTGCAAAAGGAGTTTAAAATGCATGTCTGTTGCAAAAAGTAAATATTTGTTCACTCATTTCCGTCTAGCATACAAATTAAGAACGAGTGGGGGATATACCTTCACTCCTTCGTATGCCTTTATATCGTGTTGCTTAATTGAGCACCAGGATAAAACTACTTTCTATTTTACTAGAAAGTTTTTTTTATTTCCTTTTCTCCACTTTTTCAGTCTGTAATTAATCATTTCCATGTTAACTACCCACAGAGGATGAGGAAGAATTGCGATATATCAGTTGAGAGAACGGGGTTCGTTTCTCGGCAAGTACATGATATTTTATTTTTCTCTTAGTCATCGACAATGGCTCTGGGGCCGACTCAAATTAAAATTACATGGATAAAGGGTGGGGGTCCTTCATCGGGAGTAAGGCTACCGGAGCGTGAAGGCTGACCACACATTTACATGTAGTGAGTAAGTAAAGAATGCCTGGAACTGTGCCTCCAACCTCGTATGCGTTCATGCCCTCTTGTGTGTTTTTTTTTGTCAGGACATCTTCCCGTTTTTTACAGTGAAAATGTTGGGAATTAAGGAGAAGAAAAAGGAGCTGATCAGGAGGTTGCGGAGAACTTAGTATTTCCAACTCTGCGCGAAATTTGATGTGTCAAATCCAGCACGTAGCACGCATAAAATAGATTAAAAATGCCTGCAAATTCTTGAGATACCCAGGCTTATGTGTGAGAACGAATTACATTAAAATGCACCCAAATTATACAGGAAATGAGGTTTTGTACTTGATTCATTTAGTTCAAGACATATAAGGTAGCAGACTTTTTGGGGGGGGTGGGGAGTGGGGGGAAGCAATGAACTTTCTGTTTCTGTTAAACAATGGGGAATTTCTTGACTCTATAGAGAGACAATTTCTTAAGGAGTAACAGCTTTCCTGTTCCACGTCATGCAGCTATATAAGGAGAGCAGAGGTATGGCTCCACTGAATCTTAACCCCGGTACTATATGTAGCTGAGTGGTCAGGCTCATGCCTCGGCCCATTGACCCTCAGGAAAGAACTCCGGAACCCTTTAAATTGGAGGCTGGGTGGGCCCCAGAGCCGGTCTGGACATTTTATATAAACGATCAATCTCTTGTCTCTAACCGGGATTCGAACCCTTGATTGTTCTGCTCGTAACAGTCGCTATACCGACTAGGCTGCATCTACTCCAGTGACTAATTAGTTAGTCGTTGTTAGTAAACATTGGTGCTAGCTAAATTTAGTTTAAAAAAATACAGGGATGCTGATAAGTCCTTAGCCCGACCAGGAAGGAAACAAGCTACATTCCCCGCATTTTATGGAACTTGGAGGTTCATTACCACATTCACAAGAGTCCACCACCTGTTCCTAAACTAGCCAAATCAATCCATTCCTCTGCCCATCACACTTTTGAAAGGCGCAGCTTGTTTCCTTCCTGGTCGGGCTAAGGACTTATCAACACCCGGTATAACTAGAACAAAGCTGAGCTAGATACTTTGCAATTGAATTATGTCATGTGTGTCTTACGTTGCTTCACTGTAGTACTCGACTGACCTTTGAAGTTAGAACTGTCAGTCCTCCAGTGATTGCTTGACACAGTCTGATGACTCAACTCTTCTCGGGTGTTACACCGCGGAAAATTAATAACCGTCTGTGCCATGAAGGAATATTGGAGGGGGGGGGGGAGAAAATTTGTAGTTCTATTTATTCTTAACCTCAGCACTAGATGGAGGTGAGTGCTGAGCTTCACGCCTCCGGCCGCTATACCCCCATTCATTAACTCTCATAACCCGCTGAATAGGAGCCAGAGACTTTCTGGTTGCACTGCCTCTGCTGGGGGAAGAAAGACGGTTCCCGAGTTGTACAAACCGTAACCCAGGCACCTTAACGACGATATTCCTGCTGTTCGTTGGCTGTTAAGTAATAGCCACAGTTTCGAATGAGCGTAAAGTCTTATTCAGGAAACCCCAGGGAACAAAAGGATAACCACTTCCAATGTAAGTACCAATCACCGACTGCCTTAAAACAAAGCCACACGCCATATTAGTTTACCTCCCTACATTCTTTCACATTTGTTAAAATGTTTTTTTCTCTTCGGTAGATACACCAAATGCGCCAAGCGACGCACACACACACACACACACACACACACACACACACACACACAATGGAAACCTGAGGCCAAAAAACCCCCCACCGTGAACAACAACCCCGAAGAGAACCCAGAAGACGTCAAACATACTAACCCACTAACCACGCACCCCCAGCCCAAGTGAATACCATAGACAACACAACCTATTATCACGGCCCCCAAACAACCCCCCCCCCCCCCACCACCCCCCCCAAAACCCAACACCCCCCCCCCCCCAACCCCTCAACATCCCCCCAAAAAAAACAATTTTTACCCCTAAACCAGATTAAA
>Ga0131853_10024386_pt1 | contig 10918 bp, 9 predicted proteins | sample TergutLab28metaG_FD_92764 | JGI IMG/M metagenome (GOLD analysis project Ga0131853, IMG submission 92764) | Labiotermes labralis P1 segment gut microbial communities from Petit-Saut dam, French Guiana - Lab288 P1 (version 2) (version 2) | ecosystem: Host-associated > Arthropoda: Insects >...
AAAAAAGAAAAAAAAAGATAAAAAAAATTGTGAAGATAAAAAAAAATGTGAGGGGGGGGGGGGGGGGGGGGAGGGAAAAATTACTGTCCCATGTTTTTGGAATAAATTGAAGTAGGGGGAAAAAACTGTTTTCACAGTCATACAATTCTTGCTGCTGCCTTTTCTTAAAATCTCTTAAGTTTTCCCATAGTTTTCCTTTCCACACACACTCAAAGAAACACACAATCTTCGCAGTATATTTGTGCACTGCATCATGGTCAATAAAAGCACTTAAAAAAGCCATCAACCACACAGAAACTACAATAATGCTGTGGGGAGTTTCATTGTAAAACTCATCTTAACAACCTGGAAGGATAAAATAATAACAAAAAGAATTTCAAAATATATTTTTTTCCTGAATGTGTTTGAATTGTTATATCATTTACAAAGAAAAGTTACCCACTGGATGTAAATCAATGTTCACATCAAACTACAAAATAAAAATTCACGATGCACTATGTGAAGAGTTGCGACAAAGGAAGGAGGAGGGAACTGGAACATCTGGCACAAAGAAATGCAGGAACTAAATCCAAACACCACAGAAAACTACCTGCTAAACAGTATTTGTGTGCGTGTGTCACCACTCATCTCCTTCTATGGTAATCATCAGTAAACAATGCAGCCATACATTCACTCTTGCATTTTCATTCATTGCATGCACAGAGACAGCTTTAACTTCATCATTGTTGGGCTACAGAAATTTGAACTTTAGAAGAGTATAAAAATACTGGACAATGAATATTCAAAATAATTTAACACTTTATATATTTATACCATGTTCACACTAAAATTAATATTCCATCACTTAATAACGAAGATCAATGTCCAAGACAGGAACATCTTGTCACTGTAATTAGTCTCTTAATCAAGAGGGTTGCAGTTATTTTAGCAGAACAACATGGACAGATTCAATGTACAATGAATTGATATTTCTGAGGAAAAACTGGCAAATGTTCTTTCACTTGCTCTCTGTTCAGTTTTGTGATTATACAGTTTTGTGTCACACAAAAATTTTTCATTCAGACTGGGTTGTTTGCACAAAGAATTTCATCCTTGAAGTGTTAATAGTCATGGTTGTAATGGCAGTTAAATATCCAATACTGTGTGGATCTTGCACAAACATAAAAATTCTCCTCTTTAGCGGCAACAAAAATAATGTAATTAACTGTCACCTGTTATTCGTCTTGGACTGTAGGTGGTCTCACTGTCACTGTGACAGATGCAGTCCTATGATCAATTAGTGTCACAAAGTGTGCTTCGGGAAAAAATGGTCCTGAAAGTTTGGTATGATATACACTAAATCAACAATACTCTATAAAAGAACATAAAGAATAGTGAAAAAAATACTGGATATCCTGTTTAGTGCTGGACAAAAAAAAATCAAGAAAGTCTGTTATTTGGGAATTAGGTATGGCTTAACTCTTCTGTGACCAAGTGAGGCAAGTTTTGTACCACACCATGAGTTTTTTGTTATTTTGTGTTAATATTCCATTGTTGGATGGTGGTTTCATGTTTTCCTTCCCAACTTAATGAAGATTCAAGTACCCCATATCTCCATGTTTGTTTGTGCAGAAACATTATGTTTAAATTATTTTAAGGGTCTAGGCAATACCCTGCTCAGTTAATGGTTTGAGTTCAGACATGAAGTAACTTTCCACAACAGGCAACTTTGTGGGTTGTCTACCGACAGTTAAGCACTGTCCTTCGTTCTGCACAGGTACAATGTTCCATTTTTGTGTATAATGTGCTGTATGTTATGGTGTAACGTGAGTGAAACTGCTCCATTATTGATGAATAATTATTGGTGAAACATATTTTACGAGTGAAGAGCTGCATGAAATTCTGCAAAACAGTAGCAATGCAGAATATACAGAAAATAACACAGTGAAGGAATTTAGGTAGAGATAAATGAAGAAACTGATGAGACGGAAGAAAGTGCAATTCAGGGGATGACGATGGCAGAAAAAACAGGAATTTGCCACTGCTTCACGTACAATCTATCAAACTTTTTCATATAAGTCTAGAGTACAGTGGACGTAAAGAGCATCTCTTGTTATGAAAAGGAAAATATGCCAGTTTTAAAAGTGGTCCAACTATTTATCAGTAAGAAAATGGTGGAAGAACATTGCTCTGTTCACTCCATTCAGATATGTAAGGGGAGTAGCTGTATAGCTCCACTCAGTCTCAGCTTTGGCATTAAACGGAGGTGAGTGCTCAACTTTACACCTTACCACTTCACACCCAGGTAAGCAACATCATTACCTGTTGAACTGGGGGTTGGGTGGTCTTGAGAGAAGGTCCAGATGTTTTGTGAGAGAAGAAAATTCCTTGCCTCTAACAGCATACAAACCGCAGAACACCCAGTCCATAGCCTAGCCTCTATAATGACCCGACAATCTTGGCTCTTCACATATGGGTATTAAAACCTTGTATGTGGCTATGGGATATAAATAACATTAATTTTATTCTGGGGTACAAAAATTACTACAGCAGGTCAACCATGGACTTTCTTATCAGTTTAGCCATGGAACAGTTAATCGACAAGAAAACCCAGAACTCAAACCTCAAGAGAAAGTAAATGCACATGAGAACAAGAAGGAAGGCTAACTGGGTTGGTCACATCTTGTGTAGGAATATTACTGAATGAAAGAAAGAGGGAAGAATAGAAGTGACAGGAAGACAATATATAAGTAGCTACAGGATGACCTTAAAGAGAAGAGAGGAAACTGGCAATTGAAAGAGGAAGTTCTAGATCATACTTTGTGGAAAACTCACGTTATAAGATGCTATGCACCTTTTGTTAGAATACAGAATAAATGAAGTTATGACTTACATTAAAGAGGAATATAAACATCCAAATTGACAATAACTGATGTTACAACACCACCATTCACTGTCTAAATATGACAAATCTGAAACATGGAGTGCAATGAGGATGCATTCTATCAAACAATGAACTCTGGCATTTACGTACCATTCACTCTCTTGCATTATTTTAGGAATAACAGTTCATTACTTGACGATTGAGGCAAACTACACTTCCCTATCTGAATTTACGCACAGACACTCTTTGAGTGTATTAAACTTTAAATTATTTGCATCCTAGATATGGGCAGGCATTTAAATTCCCCTGGGGCTCGAGCGTCATGTATTGAGGACTGACTCAACCATTTAATTATCTTGCTGTCGATGCCATGGAACATGTAGGGAAGCTTCATTCATTCTTAACACCACACTAGAAGATTTTTTCAGCTTCAGGCTCCGACTGATTTAACCCTTAACAGAAAACGCCCTTTATCCATTTTTAAAAGGCTGTTTGTAAGTAAAGCCAGTAAGGATATATCAGTGATGATTCAAAGCTTATTTTTCCTGCTCTGTTCAGCCTACAAAGAGTTTCTACTGAGGGATAATGTGGTGACAAGCTACAATAAACACACCTATAACTGCCATCCTTTTCTTTTCAAGGGTCCCATTTATGGCTAGAGTTTGTGTTTCACTTCTCAGACTTTGGACTGAGTTTCAATTGCACACAGAAATTGTTTCTTCCAATTCAGCATTTGATAGTCGCTGTAAGTGTTGCCGTAAAATGAGTCAACAAAGCAAGAGGCCGCAGTTGCTGCAGCGGGAGTGTAAAGCGACATCAGTTCAGTTGAGGGAGGTACTGAAAATGTCCCAGGGTTATCACAACCTCAACCGTACCACCAAACAGCCAGTAGTCATGAGTCCAGCAGTTCAATTTCATCCAGTGCCTCTGACGAAGAGGACGCCGGTGAATGTGGGCCATGTGAACAGATTCATCAGGCAGTAACCCTGCAATGGACACCCCCTTCTTACCCTCAGAGCAGTGTAGCACATACATACACAGGGGTCCCCAGAGGAAAGAAGGAATATGAAGCATTACATATAAATGCCACTTAGCATTTTCCTTCTGTGTTTTACAGAAATTATCACTCTGCTGGTAGTGGAGACTAACCACTACTACCAACATTAGACAGACAGACTTGATGATGGACCCTCTCCTGAACTGACGTTACTGGAGCCGAAATGTTTGTGTTTCCGGCATTGACAATACAAATGGGACATGGCATAAAAGACAAACTAACAGACTACTTGTCAACATTGGATCAGCTATACACACTTTTCTACAGCATTATGATGAAATGGGACCGATACCTTCACATCCTTCATTACTTATATTTTACTGACAACAGGAATGCACCTAATAGGACAGAAGAAAATTTTCACAGACTTTGGAAGATACGTGACCTGTTTGAAATTCTGAATAACACATTTTCCAAATTTTATAATCCTTCTGAAAATTTGGCTTTTGATGAAGTTATTGTTTCCTTCAAAGGGAGGATGATTTTCAAACAGTACATACCATAGAAATGCAAGCGTTTCAGCATCAAAATTTTCAAACTTTGTGACTCGGATGGATACAGTTACGAAAGGAAAGTATACTTGGGGAAGTACGGACAGCGCACGACACAGGATTTGACAGCAACCCATGCGACAATGACGGAACTGAGGAGGAAGTTAGAAGGACGTGGCCACATATTTACACATGGACAATTTTTTTTCCCCCTGAATTATTTGATGACTTGGCGAATAAATAGATTTACTCTTGTGGCACTGTCAGGTCGAACAGGCGAGGCATGCCACAAGACCTAGTACAGAAGAAAACAAAACTGAAAAGGGGAGACATTCACGTAAGAAACGGGGCTGACTTGACGGCAACGCTGTGGCGGGACAAGATACAAATATGTATGTTGATGAATATTCAAAATGCGCCAGCAGAAGGTAATTTCTGCAATGAGGGAGGAAAAGCCATAAAGCTGCAAATTGTGACGGATTATTACCACCATACAGGCTATGTGGATAAAGGTGACAGAATGGCCAACAGTTACTCCATCAGCTGGCACACATTCAAGTGGACAGAAAAATTGTTCTTTCATCTATTAGACCTGGCCATTCTTTATTCCTCGTGTGGGGGTAAGAAAATTTCACATAGAAATTTTTGATATACCCTCGTGAGGAATATGTTGGCACATGCTGGACCAGAACGGTGAGTATCAACGCCACTAGGCAGACCACCTAATGTTGAATCACACATTGCTAGGCGCGAAGTCTGGCAGCATACATTGGCCTACACGTTTCGAGATGCAGGTGAGGTGTCATGTGTAGGGCCAGGGACGTGGGAAAAAAAAAAAAATGTTTCGTTAAGTGCCGGAAGTGTGATGTGGGACTGTGTGTGAAACAAACATGTTTTGAAGACTACCACACCAAGGCACAAATGTTAGAACATCTGGTACAAACCCCCTAAGAAAAATTTGGGCCTCAATACGATATATAAGTAAAAGAAATTGAAAACTTTCCATATTCCGTATAATAATTGTGTATAATTACGAACTAAAAATTTTTACTGGTTTCTTGAACACATGCACAAATATCTCTGTCATTTTCCAAAAAATATCCTTTAATTAATTATTTAATCTTGTATGGTTCCTGTAATATTAACGTTTCTGTAAAGCATGTGCTAAAATTTAAATGCCTGGTGAAAAGAAAGTCGAACACGAAGGTGGACTGTTGACATTTAAATCTTGATGCTAAAATGTTAAAGATACAAATCATGTGAAACTTGCACTTTCTTTGCCAGAAATGAAAGTCATTATCTGACCAGAAATTAATAATATTTTGAGATGAGATATCAACCTTGTATCAAGAAATATTTCCAGAATTTGAAAGACCTGTTTAGAAACTTGAGGCCAATATTCAAGACTTTAATACAGATCGAGGAAAATTAATTACAAACGAAAAACACATACAAAATTCACAACAGAATTAGGCTTTATATGTAATAATGCTTCATTACAGCTGCATGGAAAACAAAGCACACTGTACTTTGCTAGAAACACAGCCACAGACTACTCACCAAACTAGTGTTGAGGGCAGGAAATATATCTTCAGCTCGATGAAGTACAACCTTTGGCACTCTAGTTGCTAGAGAATGAAGTATCTTTTGTAATCGTGATGAAATACGTCTCACGCTCATGATGGGTCCCCTTAATGTTATTGCTTAGTTCAGGACACGGAAAGTTCGTCACTTCAGGTATCTACCTATGACATGAAAATAATCAAGTTAGTCATATTCGCAAAATATATCAGCAGTTAGTATTTAAAGTGTCCAATATCATATCTGAAATGTGAAAATAAGGGTTAGACAGCTTCCAAAACAAATACAATAATTTATTATAACATGATTATGCACAAGGAGGACAAAATGTTTGTCAACACACAAAACAATAACCTAATCACATCCAGCTTAGTAAACAGTTTTTTCACTACCACCATTTGGTGTTAAATAAAATGTTATATAGGAAAAATATAACAAAAAGTAATTATAATAATATTACCACACAATTAATATACTACTAACAAAAGCCAGACATATAATAAGAGGAAATAATGCAATAAAAAAAAACATAGAATTTCAAAACAGGTAAAACTGACATAACACACACTGTATGTCTTGTACCTAATCAGATTAAAGAAAGAAAAAGAATAAATTAACAGTGTAGACTAGTATACAATGGTGATGTACAAACATCCAGGCAATTTATCTGGCAAAAAACTGTTTACATTGCGTCTAATCTGTTGTTTTAACATGCACATTTTTCCATACACTTGGAAACAAGAATTATACATATCTTTTAACCCCACAGGCAATTATAATGATCTTAAAACACAGAATTTGCAATGGAAGTGCAAGGCATGATATGTGAACTTTCCTGATGATTCTAGGACCAAAACATATCAAGAAGAAAGTAACCAGTCGTGTTTATTATACATACTGACAATACATTTATGAATCATTTGTTACAATAAATCCATCATAATGTGAAATACAGCCGAGATAAGTGGGTACCTGTCACCACTCCATGGCACATCCTCAGATTGTGGATGCAGGAACAGCCTCCAATATGGAGGGTAGGCGCAAATATATTGAATAAGCAGTCGTGGACAGCCGACAAAGCGTGGTACTCCAGCTTAGGGGTTGGGTGAGGTGCGAACAACTCCTCTCCATAAAAAGTATCATGTTACGAAATACAATGTGGTGCTTAGATTTGGATTGATCCAATGGTATGGGCTCAAGTTAGGGACAGGTGGCAGGCACTTGTGACTGCTGTAATGAAACTTTGGTTTCCATAAAATGGGGGAATTTCTTGACTGCCTGAGAACCGGTTAGTTTCTCAAGGAGGACTCTGCTCCATGGAGCCAGTAAGTATGCAATATAGTATAAAATATAAAGCAAAATAATACGAGCATTTGTCCCTACATATTTTAGATAATCCAGGCCATCCTCAAAGTATATAAATTTATACACCCAGCAATGTACAGAAACCTTTTATTTCTAATCATATTTATACATCATGATAAAATATTTACAATTCTAGTATATATAGGAAATTGTTCATTTTTGTAAATATTTTATCATAATAAATTAGAAATATGACTAGCAATGTGAAGGCTTCTACGCCTTCTGAGATATATAAACTTTTACCCTGAGGATGGCCTTGACTGGCCAAAACATGCAAAAACACTATCCCATTTTAAAAACACGATTGTAAATCGCTATACCAATCACGTGTTAAGTATTTTTAATTGTATGCCCCGGCACTATATTCGTACTACGTTTTGTTATGAAACTTTCCACTACAAACGATACACGAAATATAAATACATTTTGTCTATAAATACACTGCCTTGCAGAACAACCCAAAGCACGTAATTGCTCTGACAGTGAAGTGTCCCAACATGCAAAACGAAACAGTATGTAAATATCGGTCCAGCATAAAAGATATATGTATTTTGAACACTATGAGAATATGCTTCAAGACAACGTAAATCAGCATAAAACTTTCTTGTTGGGCAGTTATCTACTCAAATCGACATCATAATTCAACGCTACCTTCGGAAACTGCATAAAAAATCTTCCGTTAAACACTACCACATTGACAGCAATATCACTCTTGAGCCCTTTCCACTGTGTTTGATCGTAGCTCTTTCTGATCCGGGTCACTTCTCTGATATCGACTGATTCGACGTATCCTAACCCTTGTTTCGCTTTACTAGTCTGCACAATGCACGCGGAACATCTGCTACTGGCTTCCAAGCTCTGATCCATGCAAGCTTGGCTTCAGTAGTCACAGATGTTATACTATATTAGTCTCCCACTCAAACTCTTAGATATACTACTACCACAGTCTGCCGATAGTGGCGTTACTGTGAAGCAAATCACCTCTCCATGCGTATCGCAAAACTTCTTCCCCAGACTGTTTGAAAAGTTGTTATGTTTGCAGTTGGAGTATTTCAGACAGAACTAAATCTGGCGTTAATATTATGAATCTCTGAATTCGATTTTTGAATAAGTAACGACAAGACTCTCTATTTCTGCCATTCATAATTATTCCAATTATCCTTTTTTGAATTTTAAATTTTTACCAATATTCCAATTATGTAGAATTTAAATTAGCAAAATTTTTACAATTAATAGGCAATATTAAGACAACTATTTTTAAGAAAATGAGAACGGAAACTATTTTGAATATATACAACACACCAGTTTTACCTACATTTTTATATGGGTCAGAAAATTGGATTCTAACGGCTTTACAAAGACGAAGAATTGAAGCGGCAGAAGTGAAGTTACAGAGACCTCTGGTAGGTTACACCCTTTATGACCACCAAAGTAATGACTACATACGCCCCGAACTACGGATTACAGGCATAGTAGAGAAGTTACATGAATACAGACGGAACTGACTCTTACACTTGCCATGAATGCTACAAAACCGAATCCTTTTAAAATCATATCACTACAGACCACAAAGAAGGAGAACAATTGGAAGACCGAAGAAGCGTTGCCGTGAGCAGCTGTAACTCTGGAGACGGAACGGATCAAAGGGTCCAATCCTTGATGTTTATGATAACGATGATGAATTTTAAAAATATTAGAGCTGTATGCAGAAGTGACCCAGAAGATTATGCCAATCATTTATAGTATCACTTATGTTGTATATACGTTCTTTAACTTTTGAGGGACTAGTCTCTAGTACCTAGATTGAAGTAGAATTAAATGTTGATAAAAATAATTATATGGTCATGTCTCAAAATCAGAATGCAAGGCGAAGTCACAGTATAAAGATTTATGATAGTTCCTTTGAAAGGGTGGAAGAGTTAAAATTTTTGGGAACAACATTAACAAATCAAAATTCTATTCAGGAAGAAAATCGCAGCATACTGCAGTCAGGGAATGCCTCTTGTCATTTGGTGAAGAATCTACTGTCTTCCATTTTGCTACCCAATTCTATAAAGATTAAGATACAAAGGCTTGTAATTTTGTATATTTTTTTAATATGGGTGTGAAAATTGGTCTCTCACATTGAAGGAGGAACACATGCTGAGGGTATTTCAGAGTAAGGTGCTGAGGAGAATATTTGGGCCTAAGAGGGACGAGGTAACAGGGCAGTGGAGAGAAATATATAATGAGGAGTTGAATGATCTGTACTCCTCACCAAATAATATTCGGGTTATCATATTGAGAAAAATAAGATGGGTGTGGTTTTAGCAGGTACAGGGGAGAGGAGAAGTGCACACAGGGTTTAGGTGGAGAAACCTGAGGGAAAGAGACCACTTGGAAGACCCAGGCATAGATGGGAGGAAAATATTAAAATGGATCTTCAGTAAGTGGGATGTGGGGGGGGGGGTATGGGCTGGATCAATCTGGCTCAGGATAAGGAGAGGTGGCAGAAAGTTATTAATATGGTAATGAACCTTGGGGTTCCATAAAATGTGGGGAATTTCTTGACTAGCTGAGAATGGTTAGCTTCTCAAGAATGATTCTGCTCCATGTATTTGGTTAGTTATCAGCTTCAAATATTCTGTAGTGAAACCATTACATAAAATGGGTAAGAAATTGCATTTCTAACTACTTACCAGTATCTCAACTTACTTCATTTTCAAATGTCATTAAAATTGTTATGTACAATCTACTAACCAGAGACTTAAAGGGCAGCAACATATAAGGTGAAGAACAGTTTTGATTTAGAAAAATTGTAACATATGAAGAAGAAAGCTATGACTTAAGTATTTACATGGTAAGTGCTCTAAATAAAAAATCAGTTGAGGCAGGGATTTTATGTGATTTAACAACAGTCTTTGATTGTGTTCACTATGAAATGTAATTGTACAAATTAAATTTCTATCAAAAAACTGGCAAAGCTAATGAATGAATCAAATCGTACTTTAGGGATAGGTACCAAAGTGTTGAGGTAAACATGAAAATGTCAATAACAATGCATTTTTATACCGGGGAGTTACGAAACACAGTGCTCCACGAGGATAAATTCAAAGTTTCTTAAGTTTTTTTTAACTACAAAAAGGATTCCTCAAAAACTATCCTTGAAAAAAAATTTTACTTGCAAATATTACTGATTAATATTCACCAATTATACTCTCAAAGATTTTAAAAATGATATAAAAACAGAACTTGAATCCTTAAATAAATGGTTCAAAGCCAATCGACTCTCAATGGCCGCGCCGTATAAGGCGTGGGTGTGCGACCGCTCGCTTGTTGGAATTGTGGGTTCGAATTCCGCCAGGGACATGGATATCTCTCTGTTGTTAGTGTTGTATCTTATCAGGTGGTGAGCTCAGTGCTGGCCTGATCACTCGTCCAGAGGAGAGCTACCGATTTTGGTGTGCCTGAGGGTGATCGCGAAGTCTATCCAACAGATGTTTAATGATTTGAAAAGGCTAAAAAAAACTCCCTATCACGACGTTCTTCCATAAGGTGGAGAAAAAAAATAGCGTCCACTAT
>Ga0131853_10024388_pt1 | contig 10918 bp, 11 predicted proteins | sample TergutLab28metaG_FD_92764 | JGI IMG/M metagenome (GOLD analysis project Ga0131853, IMG submission 92764) | Labiotermes labralis P1 segment gut microbial communities from Petit-Saut dam, French Guiana - Lab288 P1 (version 2) (version 2) | ecosystem: Host-associated > Arthropoda: Insects >...
ACATCCTACAACACAGCGCCCCACAACCGCTACCAACCACATCCAGCAGAACCAGCGCAGCACACCACGTGCAGTAACACACATCTTGTTCTCCTGAAGATGGGCATAATGATGCCTGAAACATGTTGAGAAAGTGTTGATAATAAACATCTAACTGTTGCATCTTGTTGGTTTTCTCTCTCACTTAACAATTTTATAGTAAAATTACACGACTATATTATTTGCAGTACGTCAAAGTTATATCGGAGTCTTATATTTCCACTTGATAACCAAAAGGACTACAAAATAAAAAATTCTATTGCCTGAATGAAACAATGAGCAAACACATATTAATTATATATGCAATAAAAAATATAGATTGTAATATGAATATATCTTGCATACATCAGTCAAAAAATAAACATTTTTCTTGCCTTCATCGATATCTCTCTTAGCTTGAAAGATTGCAGCACACTGATTTAGTTCAGAGCAATGAAGATAAGTCAAGTAATGGATGTGAGGTTCATTCCATATTCCTGGGAAACCTGTATCTGATAATGGCAGCAATACATCCTTCCAAATGTTGTTAACATATACCAGTCACCCCACAGTACTTGAATCTTCATCAACACTAATCTAATGTCAAATCTGACATTCATTATAAAAGCTCATAACAGCAAAATTTAGCAACGTGAATCCTCATAAATGACTGATTGTACAGGTCTTATGGTTCTCCCCAGTAACTCCCGAGAGATTCCAGGACAATGTCTCAAATTATGCACAACGTCCTTCACTCACATCCTTTCCAATTCAATTTTCACTGCAAGCCATGAAGCATTGTACAATAACAGTGCTGCTAAATATACTACAAACAAAAACACATTAAACTTGCCTCTATCTCCTCAGAGTCACTTGGGTCACATACAGTGGCTCCCTTCAGAGGCAGCGTTGCTTGTCCCATTTTTGCCATGCGGGAGATGATGCTGGCTTTGTGGGTCTTTGGGCTGTTAGTAAGTGCCTCTGATATCGACACCCCACGGGCCTTGATGCTTGTATCTTCAGTACTACAAAACGAACCACAGACAACTACACTTGGAGGAACGAAAAGTCAGTCTCTGGACAGACATGAGCATTCTCAGGTTGCGGTGATTTGGACAGGTGAAGAAATGTATAAGAGAATTTTGGTGAAGAAACCTGCTGGAAAATGGAACAGAAGGAAACACAATGAAGCTGATGTGTGTATTTCATCATGTCCCTGAGCACAGATACCTTACTGCACAGAACCTGCATTGACCAAGATTTAGAGCACTTTGAGATTATTCTTTGAAGTAAAGTAAGGTGAAATGCATGGCAATAGCAAACTAAGTTCCTGGAAGATGCAGGAAGGCTTAGCGATAAAGCTCCCACTATACCTGCAATGCTCACAGGCACAGTAAAATGAACACCCTGTATGAAGACTGAACAAAGTAAAGTGTATGAGCATCATACCAATTATAGGCTTCCATACCAGCACAGAAACCATTATTGGTCACATGTTACACCATAACATGACTGTATGTACCTGGAGTCCACAGCACTCTCCCCACTGTCAGTGAGAGATACCCTTTGCCCAGACTTGATACTTGCAATTTCTACCTCCAGCACCACACTAGAATCTGCTGGAACTCTGCCCTTCCAAGGCCCCTGCAACATATGGAAATGTGTTCCTGTTAACAACAAGCCAAGTTCCATAGCTAATCATCTTGATTTGGCTATGGTACAATTTTGACTGCTGCAGTCTGTTACTATACCACCACCACTCACATGGAGGGACTGAGAAAAATCACTATAACTTGTAGTAAAGGTGGCTTATCTTCCAGCCAAGATTTGAAAGAGTGAGCTCCCATACAAAGCAGGACTGCTAGCAACATTCAGACACATGCACGTGCTGTACTGCTAGCGACATTCAGTCACACGCACGTGCTGTACTGCCAGCGACATTCAGTCACATGCACATGCTGTACTGCTAGCAACATTCAGTCACATGCACATGCTGTACTGCTAGCAACATTCAGTCACATGCATGTGCTGTACTGCTAGCAACATTCAGTCACATGCACATGCTGTACTGCTAGTGACATTCAGTCACATGCATGTGCTGTACTGATAGCAACATTCAGTCATGTGCACGTGCTGTACTGCTAGCAACATTCAGTCACATGCACATGCTGTACTGCTAGTGACATTCAGTCACATGCATGTGCTGTACTGCTAGCAACATTCAGTCACATGCACATGCTGTACTGCTAGTGACATTCAGTCACATGTACGTGATGTACTGCTAGCGACATTCAGTCACATGCACATGCTGTACTGCTAGTGACATTCAGTCACATGTACGTGATGTACTGCTAGCGACATTCAGTCACATGCACATGCTGTACTGCTAGCAACATTCAGTCACATGCACGTACTGTACTGCTAGTGACATTCAGTCACATGCACGTGCTGTACTGCTAGTGACATTTAGTCACATGCACGTGCTGTACTGCTAGCAACATTCAGTCACATGCACATGCTGTACTGCTAGTGACATTCAGTCACATGCTGTAAAATGCCAAAATAATTTTAGTTATAAAACCTAAATACAGAAAAGAATGCCTATGTTCTGCTGTGTTTAAAAAAAAGTCCATAATTCCTATCTCTAGCTACAGTTTCCACAGCTAATCCTTCCATTTATCTACTGTTACACAGCAGATAAATGGAAGATACCACACAGAGTGTATTCTGGTATCAGATAAGAAACAGTATAAACTGCTCATTTGTAGCTGACTGAAGGCTCCTTTCATTGTGACCACCAAACAGTGGCAACACTGATCAAGGCATCCTTCAAGTAACTTAAAAACAGTCTGACAGAACAAACAGTGTTGCTATGCGATCTGGCGATCTGTGACATGATAATACCAGCCGATACATGCACTCCAATTCCAGTAAGTGCTTTCATCTGGAGGTGGTATCATAAACAACTGAGAGTCTCATTTTTCTTCAAAATAAATAACACATCAATACAATAACATCTTTACAAACAATGTCACAACAGTGCAAATGGTACAGCCATGCCTGCCTACACTATGAATGTATACAGGGAGATATTAGGTACAGCTCCACTCATTCTTAATCTTGGCTCTAGGGAAATGTAAACAGTCAACTTCACACCCCAGACACTTTACTCTCAGGAAAAGAACCTTATACCCATTGCACAAAAGGCTGGGTGGCCCACAAGTTGGTCTAGATATTCTGGGGAAGCTAATACTCCCTTGTCCCTGCACAAATCTGAACCACAATCATCCAGTGCATAGCCAGTCACTAAATGGACTGTGCTACTCCAATCAACATCAGGCACAGGCTAAATGCATAATGATTTTTACTTTTGCCTAATACTACTGCAGACTTTTCTTTCTCAGAAATTTCAAGTGAGGTGATAAAATTTTTCTCCAGCATACCATTTGGTAATCTAAGTTTCTTGTCCTTATAAAGCTCCGCACAATGCCATACCTTTATGTAATTGTACCTATATATTCTGGAAGAGGAACACTATTGGCGAGTTCCAGAGAAAATGATGTTGGGGCCAAACATGTGGTGAGTAATCCACAGTCAGTGACACCAACAAACAGAAGGAGAGGAAAGTGAAATATGACCTGGCATGTTAAATCTGAAGTTCTCACAACAGTTAACACACTGTAATGGCCATTTAATGTTCCTTCATCCAGTTGTCAGTTCCAACCAGCCTACGTCAGAACACACTGTTAGCTGTCCCCCATTACCGGTTTCAGTTCAATCTTCAGATCCAAAAGATACATTAACTGTCTTCAGACTGTAATGAACACTCACCAACACCACAGCCTACTGACAACAAACCTAGCAATATAAACACCACAGCTATTGTATCAACACACATATGGAACTGTCAACTGAATTCTCTCTCTCCCTCCCCCCCCCCTCTATCCCTCACTCGCATCTCTATTGTTAATAACCAGGGTGTGTTAGCAGTTGGTGGTGCCACAAAGCACCTCTGTATGCATCTCTTGAACTCAGACCTCACCACAAGGGACGGTGGCAACATTATCATGCGCTTGCACCCCTTAGCAACACCAAGCAGCCCCTCCTCCCAGCTCCCCTTCTTCAGCTTCACTCGCTGTGGCTTCTCTGACTTCGTGGTGTCCTCCACCACCTGCAACACGTTTATACATGGAACTGCAACAGACAAACCTAAAGGGAAAGCTGCTTATTTCATGATGCTGGATTAATTTAATGCTCAATTTGGATGACTTACTAGCCTAGATAGAAGACATTAAACAGCTGATGCACCAGTGCTGATGCTGTTTGTACCTTGGAACACAGAACTGTGCACAGAATGACTGACTGCACTGCCCATGTTACAGAGACCTTTGACCTGTCTAGAGGATGGAGACAGCAAGTGTCTCTGCAACACTAGTAACACAACTTACTTCCATAACATTCATAATGTCACCAGTCGCAACATAGCAGTTTCGCAACACACGTGACCACAAACTATATAACGTGTACAAGCACCAGGTACAGTGTTCCAGATGAAGACAGCTTACAGAAGTACCTGAATCAACAGCAACAGTATACAATTCTCAAGACACAATGCACACAACTAGAAGCACTAACAATAAAACTCACACATACAGCAGGAATTGTACACAATGTAGCAATAAAGATAAACTGGAAAGAAAGATGATCTATGATAAAAGACATATATAGATGCAGAATTATGATGATAACCAAACCAGCATTATTGATGGGCCTCACTTAATGCTACCTCAAACAACCAACATTTTGCTTCATCACAGCCATCAAAGTTTCTATGAACACTGTTTTGACTGGCAAATGGCAACGAACTCATTGTCCAGACTCTACATTATTGTAATTAAACCTGATGGAGGAAAAGTGCTCCATTCTACAGTTTTGAACTACATCATAATTTTCATGCCCCAGTACTAAATGGGGACTTACTTTGGAATAAAAATAGTTGACAGTAATGTGTAAATCATTAGCAAACATAATAAAAACCATTATTAATAATTCCACGGTATATCAAGTAGTTGCCAGACTGACCACAACATGACACTACTGCTACTACCATAAACTTCTTGTTTATGCTAAGGACAAATTTTCTGTTATAATTTGCTATTTTTGTTATTTTAATTTTTGTGTACTAGGGTTGCACAACATATGTCTGTGAGCGAGATTAAGGCAGGAATATGACATCATAGCGTGCCTCTTTGTCTTAAGCATGGCCTCAGTAGTTGGCGTCAGTACCATTGTGCGCATGGCAGTTCAGGGGGAGCTCCACATGCTACAGGACGCTTGTGTTATTAGGTCTGCATGAGGCAGTGTTACTTACATAGCCATCACTCCCAAGGTTATTAAGTACATTTATTAGTGTGTGGCAATTCATCGAGCTATAATACATGTCAAGTCTAAATAGACTATGAGTTCGTAGGGAACTTCATGAGAAGCGAGTAAATAGTACAAGAGTGTGCGTGTGTTATTTCAAGTACATTTGCAGTGATCAGTGAATACAACTATTAAGTTGCCAAAGTTTGAGTTCGAATTATAAAATTAGTGTGAACTTGTTAATAAGAGAACAGTATTATTTAGTGCTACTTACCCTTCAAGAAAGGCAAGATTAATTTATATTTGTTTATTGTTGCGTAATAAATTAAATTACTTAAACCAGCTATTTATTAATGAACAGAATTGTTCAACCTCTATGTTTTCGAACCAGAGCGAGACACTTCTACCTGTAGGTATACTGTAGGGTTTGCTGAGTCATTTCCTGCTTGCAACACAGCTGTTAGATAGAAGTGCCTGTTGTGTCATCTGCAATTTTGGCATAGGTCTACCAACAAAATAGAAAACATGAAACAACAAAATGTATGCATCAAATTCTGCTTCAAACGGGGGCAGAATGCTAAGGAAACTTTGAAAATGTTGCAAGAGTAGCTTTTGGAGAGCAAACAATGGAAGTAACACAAATTTCTGAGTGGTTCATCCGAGTTACAAAGTGGAAAGATATCCAGTGAACATGCTGAATGCTTAGGACTTAGCAAAACAGATCAAAAATATGAAGTTAAGAAACATCCTAAAAGCAGAAGAATCATCACAATCTGTGACGCAGATGACTTGTTGGAAATTTCATATAGCTCAGTTCAGAGCAACTGAAAGACAATCTGAACATGCCTGACTGCCGTCTCTACCAAAGACAATCTCAACATGCACTGACTGCCGTCTCTACCAAAGACAATCTGAACATGCACTGACTGCTGTCTCTACCAAAGAGAATCTGAACATGCACTGACTGCCGTCTCTACCAAAGACAATCTGAAAATGCACTGACTGCCGTCTCTACCAAAGACAATGCACCTGTTCACTCTGCCCTGTATGTGTTTGTCAGTTTCTGGCTTTACAAACAGTCATTCCACACATCACCAGATTTAGCACCATGTGACTTGTTGCTTTGCCTCAAAAGACATTAAAGGAAATGAGATTTAATTATGTCACTGTGATTCAAGCAAAATCTTGGTGAACACTTGCTCATTTTCAAACAATACACTTCACAATATGCTGCAAATGGTGGTGCAATCACCAGCAACACTGTATAAATTCCCAAAGAGACCTACTGTGAAACAGACAACATTGATTGGAAGTAAAGTGTACTTACAGGGAAATAAATCAGTCTCTAAACTAAATGTAACGTTTTACCACCAGCATGTGCGCAGCCAGCACACATAGTCATCTAAATCATGAAACACAACATGAATGATTGCATCACCACAGATAGACTCACCTCACCCAGCTTGCACCCACTAAGAGGATATGCAATGTACCGCACACTAACAACATCTCCCTCATTTGCTGTGGCACCCACCCCAAATAGCAGATCTTGTGTTACGAAGTTCTGATCACCCTGTTCCCCCATTGCATTCACACGAGCAAGTCCCACCTGAAACATTAAAATCACCATTCAGCATACCTGCAGACACCACTACATAGACCCCTTAACCTTTAAAGTATGAGGGGCTCAAACCCCAAAGTAGCCACTGACAGCTGGCGTACTTTATACTTTAGAAACACAATTCTGCATCTGCTGATTATATCCATTGTATTTCATACATTTTTAAAGGCATAACTTAAAAAAAAAGTATGCGCCGTAGAATGACTCCACCTAACCATTCCACAAGATTAAAGAAAATCCACATATTTTTTACGAAGCTTTGTTGAAGATCACTTTGTTTATTTCTCACTCTAATTTTCATATTCTGGATTTATTCTTTTCAAGTAGCTTCTGCTGTAAGTGGAGACGTGTGCTATGAAATTTGGAGCTGACTGCACACGTCATCATTATTTTCTCAGATGTTGTTTAGGGATGGTGTTTGTGCTGGCTTGTCCGGGTGTTGTGGTGAAAAGACTGGGAGTGGGAAGGAATGAATGCCAACATTTGCTTTCTCTATTTAGTGCAATCTGGGACCAGAGGCAAATGTCCTTCATTCTGCTATAAGAGCTTCTTTGTGAGTTTTAGCAACTGTAGGTTAATGCTTATGTCCATTCCACGTCGGAGCAATAGCATGCAACAGGCCAGGCAGGGCACTGATCTGATGAGAGTCAGAAGGTATTGGGTTTGGTGTGTGTGAATTGTGTGGAGGTGCAGCATAGCTAGGAGAAACATTTCTGACCCAGACTTCACAGTATTGGTATTAGAATCAAACTCTGACAGCCATTTATCAGAAGAAGAAGACATTTCTGCCCAGAGTGACAGTGACACTGACAGTGACACAAACTGCACTCACTGGACTGACAATACAAACTGTCAACCTACCGCACCTGCAATCCACAGGTGTACACAGGGTCCAAGTGGGGTACAACAAACAGAGCCACCCCTCATCAATAACACCCTTCCCCACTTAGCATTTTGACTGCAAGACAATAAGACAAGGTCCACCCACAAGCCAACTAAAAAGAACTGACATAAGACATAACAGGAACAGGCTTATGCAATGTAATAAAATTCAGTGTCATGTGTCCAGACAAAAACAAAGAAACATGAGCAAAATTCAAGTTTTGAGAAAGCAACACAGGGTTGCATTTTACCCCATGTTTCAAGGTACACCATACCAAACTCCATTTCTGAAGATCAACTGACACTAAAATGGACAAGCAGAACACACAAATGTCAGTAAATATTACCACTGTAATCATTGAACTGATATTTTTCAGTAGCATTTTCTTGATGAAATAATTGGGGTGGAAGGAGAGTGGATTTTATATAATGGGCTTTATGAAGGAACAAAGACTTATTGGAGGTTCTTTACATGTGTATTTGCTTCACTTTGAAAATACAATGAAAAAAATAAGAAACGCTGCTTGGAGATGTCTGTCTGTCAATGTTAATAAAATCCAACCAGATGCAACAGTATGCAGATATTTATTCACTGCAAAGTCACTCTACATGTTTCAGGTGTCACAGCACCCATCATCAGGAGTACTAAAAACTGAAACCGCAATCTCCGGTACAGGTCATAATACTGGTACAGCTACTTCCCCCCAATGTGGCCTGATCGGGAGGGAAGAAGCTGTACCAGTATTATGACCTGTACCGGAGGTTGCGGTTACAGTTTTTAGTACTCCTGATGGGTGCTGTGACACCCAAAACATGTAGAGTGACTTTGCAGTGAATAAATATCTGCATACTGTTGCATCTGGTTGGATTTTTATTAACAATGAATTGTGATGCATGGAACAATGAGTTAAAAAAAATGTCTGTCTGTCTGCCTATAGTTTGTGAACTGTGGAAAAGTTGTTACATTGTCTGAAAGAAAAATGAAACTTTATCAGTGATAATTTGAACTATAATTAAACTGCACACAACGCCTATACAAGCCTTCAGACAAATACTGTGAACAATAAATGTGTAACTATAAATGCAGAATATTTTAAAAATAATACGGTGTTGTGGAACAACATTGTTGCATCCCACCACTGAGGGCAATCAATTACTTGGACAGTGTTTTCCTGTTCTACCATAAAGGGTTAGAGAGTTCCAGTTCTACTCACCTCTCTGGCAAACTCTACTGCATCACCACTACTCTCAAACATCACTGACCAATTCTGCATCTGATCATCATAGAACGTGGCATAATTGTTTGCTTGCACCTGAAAAACAGCAAATTCTGACATCACTATGTCAGCCCAACAAGACTTGCTATTGGACATAAACCTTGTGTAGGTGGTAGAGTCAAAATGGCTGTTGACTTTCTGCAGACATGCATTTCCTGTCACTGTGGTAAGTTCTAAGAGCCTGCTCTTGGCATCTGTGTATACGTGTGCAATTGCAATTCAGCCTGGCATACAAAAGTGCCAAGGTTGAAGTTTGATAAATATTATTTCTATACGTGATCTTCCTCCCACCATGTCTTTCGACAGGCAGTACTGCAGAACACTTCTGGCACACCCTTCAGGATGTCACACAAACACAGCACTATAATCTACAACCCTGTACACATCAGCTTCCTCATTGTTTTAACCCTGTGCAAATGCGTTGCCCAGTCATACACAAAACACGAATGTTCACTCTCTTTCAAATTTTTACACTAATACTGAAAATGACAAAATTTTCTGAACTGATGTTGGTCATGCCCTCTGTACTTTTTGTGTGCAGCACACCAGAACATGTCTCCACTCATATCTTCACCCAGAATATGTGTCTGCACATGTTCCGTGCTGTGCTACAGCTCAACATAAATTACTGCAGCCTACCACTTATACCATATTAAGCACAACATGAGGACATTATTTTATCTGATAACTCCCACCACTACTTCACTCGGGTCCTGTCATGTGATGGCACGAGGTGCAACACTTACTACCATTTAAATTTGCTGTCGATCAACAGCCACACAGTTTAGTTCAACATACTGCACTTATTATTACACTTTTACTCACTACAGTTATTCAAGGGAGCTGGGAATGCATTCGCATGGTTTGCAAACACACATCACAAACAACAGGTTCTGTTCATAGCACGCAAGAGTTTTAACAGTTAAGCAAGCCAACAGGACAGCTACCAACAGCTGCAAGTAAACGTACTGTCCCTATATAACATTCCAATGCAGTATAGCCTGCTATCTCAATGTTAGCAGCAACCACTGCACATTTGGTCAAACGAAGGGCATGCTCGCACATAATTTCATAATTTCTCTGAACTGGATTGAAATTCTTTTGGCTCCTCAATTAAAATTCATCTGCAGCAATTCAATGTGTTACAATGTGTTATACATGAAAATTCAAAGCAAAGAAAACCTTTCTTGGAAAATTCTAGAAAACTCTGTTTCATAATATCCAGTCCTTTTAGTGTGGCACCATTTCATCAGTATGGAAGTGACCCTGTTGGAAATGAGCAGTCTACAGGTCAGGCTGAAGTGCTGTGTTCTGGGATGCAGCACCTTGTACACTGTATGTGATTACACACACACACACACATATACTAATTACATCTTTACCACAACAACGGAGGCAGCAGTTGTCTCTCAGTTGTTGGCAACTATCTACCAGACAACATGGCTACACTACCAGAGGGCACAGTCAGATACCACAACTGTTATATTTCACCAACCATCATGCAGTGTTGCATGTTACCATGTATTTCTTGTCAAAATTTAGCAATTAAACCAATAATTACACTGTCTTTAGGCAAAATCCCTAATAATCTACATTTTTATATTAACCTTTTGGCGCCTGAATTATTTTTTTAATTTTAGCACACCCTGTATATAAAATGTGAATAATACAGGAACCAAATATGTTAGAATTATGAAACAAACTGCAATTTGAAGAGAAAAAAACGGAGAGTATATACCATGTTTAAAATATTCAG
>Ga0131853_10024389_pt1 | contig 10918 bp, 10 predicted proteins | sample TergutLab28metaG_FD_92764 | JGI IMG/M metagenome (GOLD analysis project Ga0131853, IMG submission 92764) | Labiotermes labralis P1 segment gut microbial communities from Petit-Saut dam, French Guiana - Lab288 P1 (version 2) (version 2) | ecosystem: Host-associated > Arthropoda: Insects >...
TAGTTCCCGACCCTGGAAATTTATGCGGAGAACGGGGTCATTAAGTGACAAAAGATAACTAAAAAATATAATAAGTAAAAAAAAGAAAAAAAAAAAAAAAAAAAAAAAGAACAATGTCAGTGCCTACGGACATAAGTTTGATGGATTTTCTGTTGGATAGAGAAGATAATGTTCTCAGCTTGGATAAGGATTCAGTTAGTAAAAGTGATAAGAAAGATGTTGAAGGAATGGATATAAGTTACAGTTTTGGTGGCATGTAAAAATTACGTTTAATTAAGATTCTTCTCTTCTGTTTCTGTAGGCAGAAAGCTGGCCAACAAATACAGATGAGTTCTTGGATTCAATTTTAAAATTTGAAAACCACCCATTTGAAATATTGGAAGATGGTGGGCTTCTGTCTGGGGCATGTACGGTGGAAACAGATGTCCCGGTACCTGCCAGCAGTTGCTCTGACAGTGGTGTCTCTAGTGACCAACAATTGTCACCAGTGCTGGATGAGGTTGAAGAGGATGATAGAGGAGACTTCCCATCATCCTTGTCTAGTGGTAGTGAAAGTAGTCCATTGGAGAATTCCCATGTGTACAGTGACCAGGAGAGCTCAGTACAAGAAGATGTTGAAGTAGATCCTTCAGTTTTCAGTATTCTCGACACAAGTTGCTTTGGGGAGGTTAAAGTGGAGGACAATCAAGCCATCATTAGCATGAGTATGTTATATATTTTTAAGGAGGTAAGTATTTACTATTAACTAGGATTAGTAGAGAAGTTGTACATGTAGCATATCTTTTGCAGATGTGTTGCCTGCGTCACAGCAGACTGAAACTGTAACACAAAACCTCCAAAACAACCATCATATGACCACCAGTACTCCGTTAAGGCAGTTGATCCACTTGACACCAGTGTCTGGAAATCCTCGTTCTATTCTGTTGCCAGTAAGTCTGAAGGATGTGAAAGACATCAGAACAATTAAAATTATCAATGCATCAAGGCAGAATGTCACAAGAAAGCAGCAGCCTGTAACTGGAATGCGTATTACAACTGGCAACAGAGCAACTCTACAAACTAATCCATTTCTTGTGAAGAGTAGTAGTGAGCAAGAAGACTTTGTCACCACCAGTTCTAATGGAAGTGTGTCAGAAGAAATGGGTGATGATTCAGATTCACAGTATCCAAGATTGCAGTTAACGTGTAAGCTTACCATAAGTATAATGGTTCTTCAGGTTGTGGGAAGTTGTAGGATTGTTCAGTACAGTACAAAGTATATAAAGTAGGTCTTACAGGATCTTGAATTTTTTAACACACTATAAACAGATTCTGATACTGCATGTCTTGCACTTTTTATAATCTGGGTACTTCCTACCTGTGAGATACACAAGTCACACCTGAAAGTGGGATTGTAAGACACAACACACGAGATGGATTTAACTGCTGTCATGGTGTAAAATGCCATTATGTGAAAGATCAAAGTATTTTACTCTGTTGTGACTTGAGCAGTGTATTGGGGTAACAAGAAATCGATGTTTTATGCACCTCGTGTTTTGTAATTGTGTATTTCATGAAATTATTTTCATGTCATTTACATTGTTACTGTCATGAAGTTCATGTATGTAACATTGTATTTCTGAAGTTACTATATATGCAAGGTGCCATTGTTGGAATATGATGTACTAGGCAGCAGTTTACTTCAGTTATCTTCTCAAGCAGTTTGAAGTTGCGCAGATTGGTAATGCATGTTGGTTTCTTGAAGATGTGTGTATATGACTTAAGTAATGAATGCTGAAAATATTCCTTTACAGCTGAAGAAAAGAGACTTCTTCAAAAAGAAGGTGTCAGATTGCCATCACATTATCCTCTCACAAAACACGAAGAGCGGGAACTTAAAAGAATTAGAAGAAAAATTCGTAACAAGATATCAGCTCAGGATTCACGCAAGAGGAAGAAGGAATACATAGATGGTTTGGAAGAAAGGTAAAAAAATCCTATACTTTTGTAATTCATTGTTCAGTATATACTTTATATCTGCATCCTTTTCAAGTCAAACTTGTATATACAGGGTCTTTCGTCTCACTGGCATGGTAACTTTATTGCATAGAAAGCCTGCATCTGCCTGGACATCTCAATGACAGCTGTGTTCCCTGGTGGGGGGGTGGGGGGGGGGGGGAGGGAAGAAGAGAGTTTGTTATTTTACATTGTGAGAAATGTTACTTTTATAGAAACTATATTTTTGTAAGGCCTGTTACTCTGAACCTAAGGCAGCATTAGAAATGCTCATACCTTACAGTTTTGTATGTATTTCAGTGACAGAATATTCATACCAAGTGTAATGAAAATCACCAGGTTCAGAAATAGAAGTGGGGGTGGGGAGAACACTGACAGTATAGGGATGTCTGAAGCCAACATTTTTCTTACAGACTGGAACCAGGATGAAAGTAAAGACAGACAGTATTGAGTTCTGTCTACAGTAGTAAGTGTTGCACAACATAACGGATGATGCAACAAGACCAGGTGTTTACAACTTTCAGCTACATGACTATAGTATAAATATACATATATATGTCACTGGAGTTCATATAAGGGAACACATAGCTCATTCCTGTTTATTGAGATGAAAGAGGGGATTGTGTATCCCCATTTTTTAAATTCTTCTATTATGCTAGTAAGAATTTATAACAGAATGAGGACGGTACGGCACCGAATGACCTGAGCCATGCACTTTGTACCTTCCTGGGGGAGATTAAGTACCGCATGACCGTTTGTGTGGGGATTATTGAAACAGTCTGAAGTGTGTGAACAGAATGTTTACTGGTACATGGCAGAACTGGACTATCAACTTGATGTGACTAGAACCAAGATCCCATGTTGAGGTGGATTAAAGCCCAAGTAACCTTTTTTGAGTTCTGGAACAATACACAAAATAGTACATATTTCCATCTGTCTGGTTTATCATCTCATAAGAGTTGAAAGTAGGAACAGAACTTTGTGGACACCCCATATATATATATAAATAATTATATTAATTACATGAATGTTACATGAAACCACTATCAACAAGTTATAATATAAAGGTACTAAACTGAATGGTTCAAAATTCTGTGTATGGCAAAACAAAGAAATAGAAAGGTGGCATTTCCTCCCCTGAATCAGTATGGGGGATGGAAGTTACAGTGTTTTTACTTTTCCACCTCCAACTTTGTCTCTGGTGATTCATCGCCACATAATTAATAACTGTTTTGTTACAGGGTAAAACAGTGCACAGAGGAAAATATACACCTAGTGAAACGTATCAAAGCTTTGCAGACACAGAATCAAACTCTAGTAACCCAGTTGAAGAAACTGCAGACTGTGTTGGCCCGAGGAACAGGAAAGGCAGCACAGCCAGCCACTTGCCTTATGGTGCTTCTACTTTCCATGGCCCTTGTAATGGCTCCAAACTTACGGCTGAATCAGAGTTCACCCTCCAGCTCTGACAGTCAGAAGGATAAAGATCTTTCACAGTCGGAAAACAAAGTGGCACCTCTGGCAGGTGAGTTGTGAAAGAACTCTTCTTAACTGAGCTTTGTAATCCTACCCTGTCATATACATGGCCGGTTTCATAAATGATGCATTTTTTGGGCTGCAGAAGTGTTTTCAGACATTGTTGTTAACCTGAAAGCAGGACATAAAAGTTTTATTTCGGTACAGGCAGGTGGTCTCATATTCTGGGATTTCTTTTTTCATGATTTTGCTCTAACATGACTTGAAAATGTACACCATTTTTTAATTTGTGCGATAATTTTCGGTTAACGCGATTTGGCATAGACAGTCTGTGGCCACACTTATCTTCATTAGGAGGCTAGCGGAAAGTGATGTCACTGTCACGCCATCAGTCACATGCATGGATTGATTGCATTGGTCATATTATCACATGCCTGGTGTAGTTTCCTCTTCTGTAGCATTGGCTTTTCACACCAACATCAGTGAGAAACGTGAATCTACATCATCTAGTGCATTCCCAGTTAAAAATCGGCAAGGGACAATTGGTACAGAAGGGTCATAACAAGCTGACTTTAAAAAGGTGAACAAGTAGTTTACATGTGCAGTAATGTTAGGCTTGCTCATAGTAGCATACGTACAGTTTGTGATATAGCTGATACAATAAAAGAAGGTGCTAAGTCAGGAATTAAATTGGTACCACAGCCTATCAGAATGGACCACATCAAAAACTATGGATGCGAATCTCTTACATTTTTATTGCATTAGAAATGATTAAATAAATTGCATACACATGTATGTATACTGTATAGAAGTTTATATACACTGTATATACAGTACATACATACCCAACAGGTCCATTTGTCCACTAGTGGTAGTCATGTGCCCTACAGGACTATGTAGGATGAGGTCAGTCCCCTAACCCACAGACAATACACTGTTTTAAATGGGAATTTTTTGTTTGATTTGTATGATGTTTTTCAGGAACAAAACCCGGCATTAAACAAGACCTGCCTGTACTTGATTAATACATTCATGTATGTTTAGCAGTTAGACCAGTAATGCTGCTTGCGTTATGTACAAGTCTTGATGGAACTCTACTAGAATTTTCATTTTTTGGGAAAAATTGCACTCCTTCAGTTTGAAGTAAAAGGACCCTGCCCCTTCTGATGCAAAATCTTGTGTAAAATTGAAATTGTGAAGGAAAAAATTGGGATGATTACTGTAGGTGGAATAGGCAGAGGGTTCATATATTTAAGGTGGACATCTTTTGGGATGCAACACTGCATTGTTGGGCCAGTAGTTCCTGATGTTTCAGTGGACTGCAGTGCCTTCATCTTCTGGGTCCTTCAGAACATCAGAACTGTTCACCCAACAACACATCATGACGTCCCAGAAGCTACTACTCGTGAAAACCTCAAATCTTGTGGTTAACATACTGTATATGTATCCCTCCCCAGCATAAAATTTGCTTATCCATTGAATCACATAAGTGACTCCATTGTTATGGCATGGAACAATAGAAAAAGTGGGGCAAATAAAGTATAATTACTATTTTCAAAACTTAATGACATATCCATCCTTTGTTTCTTTTCTGGCAGTCTGTTCATCATGAGTGTCATCTCATATATCAAATGTGAATGTCATACATTTACCTTTACTGGTTGTATGTTATAATGGTGCATGTACATGGCTCATTGCATCTTTTCAGCAATAGCACTGTTGCCCCTGTGGTAATATACAACCACCAGCTCTGTAGCTGTAAGGGATTTAAAATTTCCAAATCCTGGATAACAAAAGTTTGTGGTTAACACAAGACTGATATCTGAAGAAGCCCCCCCCCGAGTTGACACAACCCAGAGGAACAGAGACTGAATAGTCATTGCTGTAGCAGTTCTTATCACACATATAACATCATTCATCAGGGTGTTTTTGAATAATGTCACCTTATCCTTCACAGGGCGTTCAAGAAACCTGTTGGAATTCCCAAAGAAGGGGCTTTCTGAAGATGGCAGCATGAACAGCGCAGATCAGGATGATGAAGCTAAATTCATTGCTGATATGGCTGAACTTCTGCAGTTTAATAATCCTGTTGTGGGTGACCATGATTATGAAGTTCCACCCTTAAAACGTTTCCGCACAGATGAAAGGCCAGAAGATATAAAACCTTCACTACTCTCTGCAGGGAAAGATTATATTGTACCACCACCAGATGAAATATGGCCACCACCAGCACCTGGTGATAATCATATCACCAACATGATTGAGAAGGCCCTGGGAGAGGAGATGAAGGTCAACATTTCAGATGCTGGTGGGATGAGAACAGTGGTGCTTCAGGTACCTAAAGAACAGTAAACATATGCATACAGAACATTTGTTACCAACTTTAAAAATGTTCTCATTGAATTTTGGTACTCTTAGTTGTTGCAGTTTGCAGAGTGAGGGTTTCATTCATGTTTCATTTAATGCTATGGATGCCATTTGTGTTGATCATTAACCATTTGGCACCAGAAGTAAATGCCTGGTGTGATCTGCAGCAAACCACAATTTAAATAGGGGCTGCATAAGATCAGCTGTGATTACATTTGGTGCAAAAGGGTTAGCAAGTATATCACAATGGAACTGTCTTGCCCATTGTAGCAGAATGTATAAGCTCTGTGTGCAAGTAGTTCAGTGTTAGGGCAAATAGAGCAGCTGACACAATTCAGATGTCTGGTTAGAGAATTTGTATTTATGTTCCTTATTTGAAGTGTTGTAGATGTGCAGCTCTATGTACATTTGTGTTCTGTGTGAGATTACCTAGAGATTAGATATTGCAGGATGTGGAATCACCTTATCTTTCCGCCTACCTTTGAGCTGAGCCACTATTCAATTTAAATGTCATCTGTGGGACATTGTTACCCTTTCAGATTGAAAGGGCACAAATTTAATGGGCCAACATCATGTTTGCCCAGTAAAGGTTCAAGTGAATTTAATTCAGTAACAGTTTCTTTGCCTTGGGAATTCATATGAGCTTGTTTCAGAAACTTCATATTGTCAAGTGTTGTGTACTTAAAATAGTGATTATTCTTACTATGGAGTACACTTAATCTTAAAAGGGGACAAGGCTGTAAGTTATATTGAAGTAGATCAGGCAGCATATGTGTGATGCTGGTGTAGAAAATGAAGGGGAGTGTGTGTGTGAAATACTGCGCCCAAAATTGTATGTGTATATATCCAATTTTATAGATGTCTTTTTTGTGTTGGTATGTACTGTGTGGCACATAGGTCTTTTTGTACTTTTAGTAACATCTTCCTGCTATATGATTTTGCTCCAGTCTAATGATGAAGGGGAGCTGAACTTGTAATGTAATTAAACTTTACTGTGCAATGAGTGATATTGCCCTGACATGGATGTTTTGTAATGCTTTGTGTATCCTTGTTTAATAAATGTTAAGCTGAGAGTGATTTGCTTTTAACTCTTTAATTTTTATATGTCCAGATTAATGAATTAATCAGAAATTTGTTTATTCATATTAACATTTTAGTTTATTTTTTTTTTTAAGTTTTGATAAACAGAATATTTTACATGGATATTCCTATGGGGTTTCTCACTATAAAAGCAGTTCTCACAATGCACGCATGAGGGGGAAGAATTGATGACAGTCAATATGGCAATTGGCAACAATGGCCTTGGGAAAACAAGAACAAATTGAACAATCACATATCTAATTAAAGCATGACTAAAACAATGGACCCATCTTTGTTTACCAATGATCTAGACCTAACTGAAGAACTGAAAAGAAATACTCATATTGTCACAAAACTTATACTACATAAGAACACAATTTGCTCAATACATATATACAATGTTGTCTTAAATAATAAATGTCATACACTTCTGACGCCATCACAATACTTTAAAAAAGCCATTCACTTCATTCTGTCTTGGCTCAGCATGGGTACAGGGACCAGCTAGTGGTTTAATAAAACACCATATTTCACTTCATCACTAAAACATTATATTTTGCAAATCATTATGTAAGTCCCATTAACATGTTTTTAACACGTTAATGTGACATAATGATTAACAATAAAACCATCCTGTCTTAGGTAGAGACCATATATTAACAAAACTGGCTGAACACTGCTTTGGCATACCTAATATTTTAAATTGTCCAAGACATTTTATCAGTGACAAATCATACATTCACAATTTCTCCTCCCTTTGGCAGCTGCAACAAGTCATACTTAAGTCTAAAAATGAAGCCAAAACAGGCAAGTTTCATGTTTTGCAGACTTAGAGAAGATACACTACAGTGAATCACCTTGGCTGCCACAATTCTTGGAATATCAGTCCCACTTCATTCACTGGGATGCCTATATACAAAGTTGGAAGCTAGATCAACCCCCACTAGAACAAATGTAATTTTTATCACAGTGATTTTTGTCCATTCACACAGGAAAAAAACTACAATTTACACGTTTTCCGTTCTGACCACATTTAATCAAATTTTATACCAAACACAGCTAAAAAATAAAATTTGGGTTAAGATGGCAAAACAGTCTCCTCCTCATAACAGGGACAGATATATACTGCCTGTCTCCAACCAAATGTTAAACATTATTAAATGATTTGGAGCTGCCTGCTGTACTTCTTATGCAAACCCAAGCAGTTATGAACTCAACATGCAAGATTTTCACAAAACATCCTTGCTGATTCCACTAACAAAATTCTTCTGCTGAAAATCCTTCTATAAACACATGTCTCTCTGAAATTAGTGCCATAAAGTATATGCATATATTCACAATTTCATATTCCAGAGTAAATGAAGTTGAATCATCTTAGCAGCAGTTTCATAAACCATTAACTTTTCATGTGTCTGATGGTGTTGCACCGTGTTAAAATGGAACAATATGACATATTTCAACAGCACATAACACTATGAACACAACACACTATGCACAAAAAAATGTGTTGTACTTGTGAAAAAAATGCTATCTTGCATGTCAAAATTTGCAGATTGTTAACAGTGTGGAGAAAGCAATGGATGATACAGTCACACTACTGTGGCTTTGCAAGATATGCAGATATATATGAAACCAATGTGTAAATGGAGGGGGGAGGAGGTGGGATGTCTGCTACAAACTCTTGCTGTGAGCAATAGGTACAATAAGTAATGTACTAAAACAGGTCACACATGCATTATTTCCACAGTTAACCATTATGTCAGGAGTTGTTGCAAAACATATTCTACATACCCAGTGAGGAGGAATACTTCCTGAGCAACATCTACATAAAACTCTGGAAATGTATAAACATGCCGCTATGCATAAGCCTATTCCTACGAAATTAAATATCATAAAAATTAGTTCATCAACGATAACATTACATTTGGGGTTAAAGTTTGTCCACAAGTGACTGTGCAACCCCGTCTATAGTGTTGATTCTTACATACAAAATTTAAGATGTGTGTTTACCTGAAATAAAGTTTAACAAATGTGCCTTAAGACAGAGAATATCATCAGGCTATATTCTCTTTTCTAATAAAAAGTAAACACTGAAGAATTTATTGATGTTGATTTTGTTACAAAGAATAAGTTCTTCAAATTATGTGAGAAACAAATTGCAGTTTTACCTACACTTCTGTGGGTGAAAAGGTAATCTCATACAGTCCTGGACAGGGCCTGAGGGTTCCAAGGGATTGAAGCTTCCAGATTTCAAGACAGTTGGCACATGAAGGTGGTAAGGTTGTCAGCCCTATGCCAGTGGTTGCCTTTACCCCCCAGAGAATGTTCCTGGTACTCATTTCTGTTAGAGGCTAAGTCGACCCCAGGGCCATAGTGCGATCGGAAGGATTATGTCAACGAAAAATTCCAATATCATCTGGAATCGTAACATGTGACCTTGTGGCTTGTAGTGCAGTGCCTGCATCTCCACATTCCCCTCTGTGGGTGAAAGATGGAAGATATTTGAAAACAAAGTGATTCTCATGAAGTCGTATGGAAAAACTGTATGGTATAGTTACAGCTGGAAGTTAAAAAATTATACAGTAATAATGGGATTCCTTAATATATGATATTTTTGTTCATGCCAAAGAAGTTTTTCAACTATTTAATTCAAGCAACATGAAATGACATGTATGGACCATGTTGTTCAACCAGACCTGTTGCTTTGCTGAATGGCCAAAATTAATTTTTAACCCAATGACTCTGAGTTAACAGACTCTTCCATTCAGTTCACAGTACTAGAGAAAATGCATACCCCTTAAAGAGTTTTAAACTGAATTCCATGTTGGTCTTTTCCCCTCTCTCTTTTGTGGGGAGAGGGGAAGATAATTTGTGTTTGTAGAAACTGCTAAAATAAGCATGAACTGGTGCCATTTCACTACTACGTCAAAAGGCCAAGAATAATGTAATATTTACTGGACTGGACTTGAATTTCTAAGATTTGACTCAGCACAGGAAAAAAATGGCTGTCAGCAGGTAAACTTACATCTACTGGCCACCATTTGTGACAATATTAAACACATGTGACTTAGCTTATTAAGTGAAAGGTCTAATTTTAAGTAATGTTACCCTTCCTTAATTTTCTGAAGCTGGTCTTTAACATCAATGGGACAGAGTAATTTTTTCTTTGTCTTGGACATTTTTACTGTACTATTTATCATCAGTTAGGCAGTAAAACTTTCTTTGATACTGCATACAGACTTTCTGGACTTCTAACCAAAAAGCTCTTGGCATGGTCACTTGAAGTTCCTTTCTTCACCTTTCAGTATTCTGTGTCATATTCCATTTTCCATGCAGTATGGAGAAGGGGCTCTTATTTCCCAGAGATAAGGGCAATTCAAAATGAAACTAATCACTCAACACCATTTAGTGCTTTGGAAAGAAATGGGCATATTTTGATCTCCATAAGCCTTACGTGGGCATTAAAAAAGGTACGAACGAAAACTACAGTGCATGAAATCTGAACACCAAAGAAATGTCACATTCACACATTTCAAAGAAAATTAATATCAACACACCTAAGTCTACAAATTGCTTTGGTGATATTCTCAAGCAGAAGGGCAAAATTTCAAAGTTGGATGTCTATACATCTCTAGTGTGGTCCATACTGGTGACTTGCATTAGGACGGTACACATTACCATACATACCTTAAACTAAGGTGAAGTGAATAGAGAGACCAACTTCATGTCGCTTGCTTTTTTATTTAATTATTTAATGCTCAACATGTTTCAGATGTTAATACATCCATCCTCAGGAGCTTGCGACTTATTTGTTGAATTATTTCATGGGTTGTATTGCTCTGGTTCAATACCACACCACCTCAGCCAAACCACAACATAACACCAACACACATCGTACCAGAGCAATACAACCCATGAAATAACTCAACAAATAAGTCGCAAGCTTCTGAGGATGGATGTATTAACATCCGAAACATGTTGAGCATTAAATAATGAAATA
>Ga0131853_10024390_pt1 | contig 10917 bp, 11 predicted proteins | sample TergutLab28metaG_FD_92764 | JGI IMG/M metagenome (GOLD analysis project Ga0131853, IMG submission 92764) | Labiotermes labralis P1 segment gut microbial communities from Petit-Saut dam, French Guiana - Lab288 P1 (version 2) (version 2) | ecosystem: Host-associated > Arthropoda: Insects >...
AATCGGCCTGGGTGTGCGCCCTATTGCTACGAGCCGAGTTTTTGATACAGGCAATCTTGAGATCACAGGTAATGCCTTAGATTTCGCCATCAACGGCCCTGGGTTTTTTGTTGTCCAGCGCGCTGAAGGGCAATTTGCCTACACACGTGACGGCAATTTCCGCCTAAGCCCCACTGACGGCGGTCTCATGCTCGTTACCAGCGACGGTTTCCCAATTTTAGATACTACCAATACACCGATTATGATCCCCGACGATGTATTCATAGGCACACTTTCTGTTGACCCATTTGGCAATATGACATATATTGATGCAGACGGCGAGCAGCAGGACTTGGGCCACCAAATGGCCATGGTGCAATTCCCTAATGTGCAGGGCCTGGAAGCCATCGGCAACAATCTATTTATCATCACTGCCGCATCGGGCACAGCCGTAATGGAGGCCGACGGTCTCACAAACACTTTAAGCAACCTAATTCAAGGCTCAATTGAAGCGAGTAACGTACAAATTGCTCAGGAAATGGTAAACATGATTGTCGCCCAGCGTGCTTTTGAAGCTAACTCACGGATTATCCAAGTATCCGATGATATGTTAAGCCAAGCTAACAATCTGAGAAGAATGTAATATCATAAACTGCGATGCATAACCTTTTTAGCCCGGAGGTGAACCATGGACTTTTCTTCCGTAACAAACAACATAATGCAACAAGCTCAAATGGCAGGCAGACAGAATTTTTCGACGATTGCGCTTGATATTGCGGCCCTCGAAGGGGATGATGTCGCTTTATGGAATGCCGCTGTTGAGTTTGAGTCATATTTCTTGCAGATGATGTTTCGTGAAATGCGTAGTACCGTTAATACCGACAGAGGCATTTTGCCCGAAAGCCGCGGCGAGCAGATTTTCCGCGATATGCTTGATGAGCAGCATGCCATTACAGCAGCTCGCACAGGCGGCGGTGTTGGCTTAGCGCAGCAGATTTTCCGCCAGATGTCGGCGCAGTCTGTTGGCGTAGCGTTATCCATCCCCGATGCGTCGGCGGGTGTTTACGGCAATGTTTTGAATGCCGATCATGAGCAGGAGTAATAATGTCCGATATAACTTTATCAGGAAGTATAGATAGCATAATTTACCAAAACGACGTAAACGGCTATACGATTTTTGTTATAATGGCGTCTAGCGATATAGAAGTCGAGAAAATCACCTGCGTGGGTGTTGCTGCGACGCTAAACGTCGGCGAGGACGTTAAATGCACAGGCGAATACGTCACGCATCCCACATACGGACGCCAATTCAAAGCCGATTTTATTGAAAAAGTCCTGCCGACAACGTTGATTGGCATGGAAAAATATCTTGCAAGCGGCGTCATCTCAGGCATTGGCGAAAAACGAGCCGCGGCAATCGTAAATCAATTCGGCGAGAAAACATTCGAAATCATGGAGCTTGACCCCGTGCAGCTTAGCTGTATACGGGGTATTTCTATTTCTCGCGCACTTGCTATAGGCGAGGCTTTTGCATCGGAGGCAGGCAATCGCAACATTATGATGTACCTGCAAAAAATGGGGCTGACTATAAACCAGGCTCAAAAAATCATAAAAAAATACGGCGCAGCCGCCATTGATACCGTCAAGAAAAACCCTTACGTGCTGGCCGAAGATATTTTCGGCATAGGCTTTCGCATAGCGGACGGCATAGCCCAAAGAGGCGGCTTGCCGCTTAATTCGCCTCACCGCCTGATGTCAGGTTTAAAATTCGTGCTTAACCAAGCCCTGCAAAACGGGCATGTATTTTTACCCAAAGATATTCTGCTAAAAGAATCCGAAGTTCTTCTTGATATCCCGCAAAACGAGATTGAGAGCTACATAATTCAAATGCATATGGAGCGCAACCTTTGGCAGGAGAAAATAGATGATGAGATTTGTATTTATCTGCATCACTATTATTTCGCCGAAAGCCACGTTGCCCGCAAATTGATGGAGCTTAACGCCATGGTTATGGAGCGTTTTGAGCCCAATGATGACGACATTGCACAGATTGAGCACGAGGCGGGTATCACGCTTGCCGATTTGCAGCGCGAGGCCGTGCGTAAAGCCTTAAATCACGGTGTACTGGTTATCACAGGCGGCCCCGGCACGGGTAAAACCACCACGCTTAACACCATCATTAAGCTACTCTCTGAAAAGGGTCTGAATATTCGCCTCGCCGCCCCCACAGGCCGCGCCGCCAAGCGCATGAGCGAGGCCACAGGCCGTTCGGCCGGCACAATCCACCGCCTGCTCGGCATAAATTCCCCGGACGGAAATGGGCGCATACGCTTTGTGCCTTATGAAGTCGGCGATGAAGACGAGGATGATATCAAAGAGCAGGCCGACGTGATTATAGTCGATGAGAGCTCGATGGTTGACATTATGCTGATGTACAAGCTATTGGCCGCAATCTCCCACGGCATACGCCTGATTTTGGTCGGCGATATGAATCAACTGCCAAGCGTGGGGCCCGGTAATGTACTCAAGGACATCATACAAAGCGGCAAAATTGAGACGATTTGCCTTGATGAGGTGTTCCGCCAAAGCCAGCAGAGCGCGATTGTCATGAATGCGCACAGGATCAATTCTGGCGAGCATCCCCTGTTGAATGAGCGCGAGAGTGATTTCTTTTTCATGTCCCGCCAAAGCGCGGATGAAGCCGTTGCCGCTATTTTGGATCTAATCACAAACCGCTTGCCCAAATTCTTTGATACACACGCTCTGCCGGGCCTGCAAGTCCTCACGCCCACACGCAAAACACCAATCGGCACACAAAGCCTGAATGTCGCTCTGCAATCCGCACTTAACCCGCCCTGCCACGGCAAGCCCGAGAAAAACATGGGCAACCATTGCTATCGAGTGGGCGATAAAGTCATGCAAATAAAAAACAACTACGGTGTGACCTGGCGCGTAGAAGATGCGCAGGGGCACGTAGTAAACGAAGGCGCAGGTATTTTTAACGGCGATGAGGGCGAGATTTTAGAGGTAAACAGCGATAGCAACACAATGCTGATTCGTTTTGACGAAGATCGGCTTGTAGATTACGAATACAGCCAGCTTGACGAGCTGATGCTCGCCTACGCCATAACCATTCACAAATCACAAGGCAGCGAGTATGATGTGGTGATCATCCCCATAATGCACGGCCCACCCATGCTGATGACGCGCAACCTGCTCTACACCGCCGTGACACGCGCAAAAAAGCTCGCCGTGATCGTCGGAGTAAAATCCGCGCTGTTTAGAATGGTGGACAACGACCGAGAAGAAGCGCGATATTCAACGCTGAAATATCGACTGGAAAAGATGGGGCGGGTGCTTGACGAGACTTAAATCGTCTCCTCAAAGACACTCCACGCCTCATGCCACGTTGTGTTACTAAAAAACGAGCCTTCTTCATTTTTTGACCGTGCTATTTGCCCTGCGATCTCAAAGTACATACCGAAATAATCCCTGCCGCATCTTAACGCCAGAAATACCAGCTCACTCCATATCCTGCCTTTTTCATACAACACAGATTCTTTAGCTTGCTTAATAACAGCCTCAACATCATAAGGCACTCTTCTCTCGATGACATTAAGCCCGTCGGTCGCGACTTCGAGAATCGTATAGGCCGCATCGGAATTAAAATCAAGCGGCTGCCCGCATGAGCCGGGGTTTATGATCAGTTTATCTCCGCAATAGGCAAAAGCCTGCAAGTGATTATGCCCAAATACAATAACATTTGAATTGATTTGATCAATGAGAGCCTTGCATTCATTCGTGTTCACTATATCATTAAACTCCACCAAATACTGCTCATGCGTAAAGGGTCTTTTAAGCATTCTCTTGTGATAGTTCGAACTGGTGCAGCTCGTCTTGTCGGGTTGCTGCTCAAAAATGCAGGGGACATGAGCAGCGTATATAGACAAATTGGAGTTTATTTCAATACGGCACTCATCGTCCAGCTCATTCAAAAAACTAAGCTCATCAGGTGCAAGCTCCCGATATGTCTGATATATGCCGCCCAATTGATCGGATGTCCAATTATTTTGGTTCTCGTTTGCCAACGTTCCCAAATGTGCCTCTTTATTGCCCTTGATGATATGCGCATTCTCCAGCTTCATCAAACATCGGACGACTTCATTAGAAAAGGGCAAATCAAAAATATAATCTCCGACAAAAACCATCTTGTCAACATTATTTAAAGCAGCATCCTCGACTACATTCATCAGCGCGGGATAGTTCCCATGTATATCGGATATTAGGGCTATTCGCATTTTTGCACCCCCTAAATGATTGTTTTTTGCCAAAGCTCACGCTGAGCCACTACCTCAAAACCTATCGCCTCATAAAACTTACCTGAGCTACCAAAACAACGCTTTGCACCAAGAGCATGAGTCTTTTTCATTGCCGCCATCAATATTGCCTTGCCAATACCCATGCCTTGGCATTTTTGCACGACCCCCATCGGCTCTAAGTACGCATATTCATTATGTTCATCCATCCACATTCCAAGAGCCGCGACATACTCACCCTGCGGATTAACAGCTATTGTATTCAGCTCAAGCCGTGTATTGGGTGTATTCCACATATGTACGCGATGGTCAGCATTAGCAAATGGGCTGTTTATCCCTTCAAAGCTCTGATAAAAGCAGTTATCCAGCTTTATGTAGTCAACACCTCTGCCATCAATCATAGAATATCCATCAGGCAGAGGAATTTCCGAAAAGCCCTTGCTATAGTCATAAGCAGTACAGGGTTGGCTGTCAGCCAGCACATATCCGCGCTCAATTAGCATCTTGCGCTTGCCTTCTTCCTTGTCTGTAATCCAGCACCCCATCCGTTTTTTATTTTCCGTAATGTCGCACAATTCATTCTCCGCCCAATCCAGCATTTCAGGCAATAGTTGCTCATATCCACAGCGCACATGCAAGTGGCACTGCCCAGGCCAGTCGCTGGGATACATGCCATAGCACACAAAACCAACAATAGAATCGCCATCCTCCCAAACCCCAAATTTATGGGTGAGATGATAGTTAAATCTACGGTGAGAATGTCCGAATTCAAAATAAGGCGGAATCAAACCGCCGCTTAAAGTAATAGGATTATAAGTTTCGCATAAAAATCTATTAATTAAAGGAAAATCAACCAAGAGTTTGTAACGCCGTTTTTTGATGTTCATGCGCACCTCCTATGACTTGAGATATTTAAAGTACAAAAAAATCCTCGAAATAATTTTCGAGGATTTCCCAAGTAGCGGGAAAGGGACTTGAACCCCCGACTCTTCGGGTATGAACCGAATGCTCTAGCCAACTGAGCTATCCCGCCAAATTTTTGGTACTCTTGGCACTCGTTTATTATATCAGCCGTTTGCGGCTTTGTCAAGCGGTTTATCGAATTTTTTCACCTATGTCCAGGAGCTCTGTAATGACTTGTCAAGGGGTGAAATCGTCAAAGACTAAATCTTACTCTCATCATGAAATAAAAAATACCCTAAAGCGTTTTAATTGCTTTAGGGTAGCTAATGTCCCATGATAAATATGTTTATTTATTTGTCCATTCCATCTTAATTCTTCAATCGGTTTCTTCGCGGCTTTTTGGTCTGGCTTACGGCATTACCCTCTTTGCTTACACAGCTTTGTATGCTACCGCATCTAGCTGAAACAACAAGCCGTCACTTCCGCCTTTGTGGGCAAACTCGGTCTGAATAGATTTCCGTGCAGGATATTTGCCATTGAAACGCTTTCTGATGACTTTCTCCATAATAAGAATATTCCACACATCCCGAAACATTGCGTCAATCTTCACGACAGAATCTAATGCAAAACCGACTGTTTCCAGCTTCCGACTTAAATCATCGAAAGCACCGTTGATTTGTGCTTCGATTGGTTGCCCTACATTCCCTACGCAGAAACTGACAAAGAAGAAACCGCCTGCTTCCACTATTTCAGAAGCCGCCAAATCCTCATTGACTCCATGCCTGATTATCTTGTTTTCCGATTTCATTCAAATCCTCCAAGTTTTATGCCTTATTTCTTTCGGCTGTCTTTTTTGCGACCATTGCAATCAATGCAAGGTCATTGTCCGTGTCGGCTTCCAAAAACTCTAAATCGTTAAAGTTCATATGCTCTTTAGACCACTTTGCCCACGGATACCAGATTTCTTTTGGCTCAGATATGTTGTAGCAAGCGGTAACGTCCACAAGCCCTGTTTTTTGCCATAAATTATGCCACCAGTCATTGCTGTGAAATGTGAACATTTCAGCATCCCAATATTTTTCGAGCGACTGCGGATAACCTTTTTCAAATTCACGAACCAAGCCCGGTACTACTATGCCAAGCTGTCCACCCGGTTTAACCAGTTTTGCAAAATGGGTCGGCAAGTATGATTCGCTTGCACCGTAATAATGATAACTGTCAATGGAAATAACCGCATCAAAGAATCCATCCGCATAAGGTAAAGCATGGGCTTCTGCTTGAATTGGAAAAACCTTATCACTAACCCCTGCTTCCTCGAAGCGTTTTAGATTATCCGTAGCACTTATCCATAAATCGTTTGCAAAGACGGTTACGCCGTACTCCTTCGCCAAGAATACACTTGTAAGCCCTTTGCCACAGCCCATATCCAATACTTTCATTCCAGAGCGTAATTCCATGTTTTCGCATAAATCTTCAAGAAGCCATAAAGGATGCGGCCCCATCCAGTTACTTTGAATCCAGTTATCATCATATTTTTCGGTTCTCGTATATTTTTTCATGTTGTGATACCTCGTGTCTTGTTTGCTTCCGCAATTTCATCAACCGAAACAAATGGATTTCTGTACTGGCGGCGATTTAGAGAGGCTTTGTTTGAGTAAATCGCGTGTTTGGGGCATAGGTTTACGCAACCATAGCAGGTTTCGCATTTGCTCCCAAACTTTATGCTATCCCTTAATTCTATATTGTTTGCAGGGCAAACGCTTACACAGACTCCGCATTTTATGCAGGATGGTGTCAGCATAAACCTTGATTCGCCAAAATACTCTGTTGCATTACCGATGCCTTTCTTTGGTTTGATAGGCTTTTCTTTTCGATTGATTATGTCGCTAATAATCCCGTCAATTCTCTTTTCTGCTTTCATCAGCATATTTGCCGGATTTTTCGGGGAGTTAAGTAAAAAAATGAAGTTCATCGGGGTTCTGAGATATGCCCCATAGTTAAGTGGCAACAGGTTTGCTATTTCGCCGAGAGCGTTTATGTGAATGAATGACCACAAATTAACCGCAAAGAAATAATCAGCACTAAAGGCGTTGCTCTCTATAAAGTTACGTACCATTTTTGGCAGGCTGTTTGCATATTGAGGATACACAAAGCCAATGCAATCATCAGTATATGTCTTGTTCTCGTTAATGACTTGTGGAATCGAAATAAGTTCGGCGTCTGTTGCACTTGCTATTTTTTTCGCCGCAAACAGTGAATTTCCCGTGCCTGTGAAATAAAATATTTTCATTTTACTCGTCCTCCTATCTGTTCGGCAAAAAGTGTAAATTCAAGCTGTTGTAGATTTTGTGTTATTCATCATAGAATCCCTTATCAGTAAATCGAATCGCCGCAATTAATGTCAAAGGGCGCAATGAGTAGCTTTTGTACCGCTTTCATATGATTGGCAAAAAACCACTCAACTGCTTTTCCATAACTCTCTTTGCTGTCAAACTCCCAATAGGAAAAATATTTAACACATTTCACAATTTTGGTTAATTCTCGTGGAGGATTTCCCATTTCTACTCCATCTATCGTATAAAAACGCTTGACGTATTTAATGCTTAGACAACCGTTTTGCCTTTCTTGCTCAACGGCCATAGCTTTTACTAATGTTTCAAATTCGTCCAGTTTGTCTGGCTTGACTTGGAATAATTTAACTTCCGAAAACTTGTCCATTGTCCTATCTCCCTAAATCATATTCACGTTCATTTTATCAATGCACTCGGCATTTCATTATCAAGCCATACATCAATATCTTTGGCTAAATCGAGTATTGATTCATCCAGCGGCAAACGAATCCCCTGGCAATCCATCTGACAGCGTTCACGACCGAATTTTCGGTAGCAACCGTAGCCCTCTGCGATTTTCTGTTGTAAAGTATGATGAAGCTTCGCAATAGTATCTACATATTTATCCATCTTTTTAGCCCTCACAAACAAGCTATAGCCGTTTCTCATAGAGTTGGAAAACGCCCACACTCGTTTTTGGTATTTATCTCGTGATGATAGGCTTTTATTGCGTTCGGTAATGAGGGCGTAAGAAAAACTGGTATCGTCCAATATGCTCAAAGTGCAAGTCAGCCCCATATCCGTATAGCGGTGATGTAGGCTTAACGCAAACTCTTGTACTCTTTTTGACAAAGGATTCAAAAAATCTTTCAACTCGTCAACAATGTCCGATTTTTCCGTTTTTAACAGTCTATAGTTACAACGCAATAGATTATGGTCATTCCAAAAAGCCCTTCCGTTTCTCCGCTCTATATCAGCAACAGCCAATGCTTTAAGCCCTGTCAGCAGGATTGAGTTATCGGGAAATGACACCGTAATCGGTAGTATTTCCATGATACTAGGTTTCTTTGCTTCAAAATCAACATCTTCAAAATCAAATCCGCATAGCTTCAAAAACTTCAAACACTCGACCAAATTTGAAGTGGGGATTTTTGCGCTTTTCTTCTTTCCGTTCTCATCAACGGATACGGTTGCTAAAGGCATTTTGGCTACTGTCAGAGAACCGCCGTTGTCTGTAAACTCGCCGTGATAGCCAATCTCAACCAAAATGTTTGTAAGGTAATGCAGAAATGGATAGTCTGCCATTGAAGCGGGTTTTTTAGGCGGCTTTGCGTACAAATGCCCTTCAGAAGTCAAACGGCCGAACAGAACGTACAAAAAATCCCTAAAAGCAATAACGCCGTTTCGTATATCTTTTTCACTTGCGATACTTACAAACATGGGTTTTAGCGCATACACATCGGGTATACGCGCGGGAATCAGGGTTCGCTTGTATTTTGCCACTTCGTCAATTGGCTTTAGTATTATTGGGTGTGTACTCATTTCATTGCTCCTTAATAAAAGTTCTTACGCATGAATGACATAAACAGCTTTATCCGTTACAAGTACATCATTTGCTCATATAATTCCGGCGATATAGAAGTCATAACAATTTGGGTAACTGTAGCAAGATTAAGAACAAAATGCCCTATCATAAACGGCAATGGGTTACGATTTTTCTTATACCAAAAACACATGACAATCGCCACAGGTAAAAATGATAAAAAACGATAAATAGCAAAACTCGTGTCAGGCATAAGCGGTATAAAGCTATGCTGTAGCGCGTAAAAAAACGCTGACAATACTACCGTTGCTTTTGAATTGCTTTGATTTATCACACCTAAATATATGCCATCCTCGGCAATGGTCGTGGTAAGAGGTAAGGCAAAAACATTTATTATAGCTATCCATAGTGGAATGGGCTGTATCAACATAAGTGGAAAGTGAGGGATTTCGCCATAACTTATAAGCCCTGCCAACTGCATACCACCCACTCCAATGGCAAGCATAACAAGTGTTACCATCATTGCTGTTTTCCAGTTGGTCTTTCCTTTTTCATAGTTAATAAATTTTCCGAAAGTTATTTCCTTTGTACGGCATAGGAAAAACAAAACAAAAATGGTTGCAAGATTGCAAAATAGTACAATCACTGTCCAGTATTGACTCAAATCATCAAACGAGCTACTCAAAAACGAAAACAACGATAGTCCCACTAGCAGGAATAACACACTACGCAATGGCAATAGAAATAAAACTTTCGACCTGTTTTTCAACGATTCACCTCATCAATAGCAAAATTACTTGCAAAATCAACATTATACTTGCTTACGATACGAATTTACATGTTTTTTTATCTTCTTTAACGCCCAATCATAGTGGCTAGATGTTGCTGAAACACAGTAACTTCCGAGCGTAGTTGTGCCTGTCCAAGAAAAGTGCTTCTTTGCAAAAAGTTCGTCATTCGTAAATTGCTCAATTAAAGCCATTGCTTCGGCATGGCTTTCTCTTAGCATCGTTTTCGATTGTTTATAGAGTGTTGATTGATGTTTCCCCCATAATTGAATATTCATTTGTCCATATGTTTTGAAGTTATATGGCTCTGGTATAAATGGTTTAGAATCTCCGTTTTGATTCGACTTTACCCAATTAAGAAGTAATTGGTGCCATTCGTAAAGATGCACAAATACATCGCGCAAGTTTTTATCGCGTGTCCAATGAGCTTCCTTTTGCTTTTGTAAAAAGTCATCACCAAAATTGAAAGATACCTTTTGCTCTTCATCCGTCATAGAATCTACCAACTTCAATAGTTTATTGAATTGTTCTTTTGCTGATTCTATTAAATTTGTCTTTGTTGCAGGTCTTGACATTGACTCGTCCTCCTTACGAAATATCGTTTTATTAAGTTTATCGTTAATATGTTACAACGGTATGTCATATACTAAAAACTTTTGCCATTTGTTGTTTACAACGCTATTACTAAATCACTTGATAACGCACGATAATCGCAACGCAGAAAAACCTCATCCTTTGTTTTCCATTGCAAATCCCGCTGTGCAACCGCCATTATTTTCAGTCCAACAAGCACATCGGGATTATCCGGGTATGTGACTTCTATAAGCCGTTCACTTGCCGTGATAGGCTTTGTAGTATCAAGGTCAAAACCCTCAAAATACATGCCACAGTCGCTCAGAAACGTAATACAGTTAATTAGCTTTGGTACAGAAATCCTTGTTGTGGCTTCCATGCCTTCACAACAAATGATAGTAGCAAGTGTTTTTATTCCGCAAAATGACAGTACATTGCCATTTAATGTGCCGTGGTATCCGATATTGAGTAAAACGCTTTTTGTG
>Ga0131853_10024391_pt1 | contig 10916 bp, 5 predicted proteins | sample TergutLab28metaG_FD_92764 | JGI IMG/M metagenome (GOLD analysis project Ga0131853, IMG submission 92764) | Labiotermes labralis P1 segment gut microbial communities from Petit-Saut dam, French Guiana - Lab288 P1 (version 2) (version 2) | ecosystem: Host-associated > Arthropoda: Insects >...
CGCAACGGGTCCCCACAGCCGTTAATCTCTGTTTTCTAGACCTGGAGCCGCTACTTTTTTCATTCAAGTAGCTCCTCAATTGACCTCACGAGGCTCACGAGGCTGAGTGGACCCAGTTTCAGAACCACTACTACTCAGAAAATCTGGTAGCGCCTGGGATCGAACCCGGGACCTCTGTATCTGTAGCCAGAAACTCTGTCCACTAGACCACAGAGGCGGTCGTTTATTGAATTAATACACCAACAAATGCACATATATTCATTTAATGATCTAAAATTCACATTAAAACACTTAAAACGCTCCTACATGTTTCGATCATACTATCATCCTCAGGAAGCTTACATTGTTCCTTGTTAAAGTTGCAGTTTAAAACACTCAGTGATTAACTTCGTTACGTTGAGTTGGTGCTGTGGCAGCATTTCTTGTGTGTTGTGTGTGAGTCGGACGGTGTTCAGAATGAGCCTGGCTATGGACGTGCGTTGTGCGACGCTAAAAGTATTCATCAAAAGTCAATAAATTACAGAACATTTTTCCTTCTTCCGGAAGTAATAGTCAAAAAAAATTTCAAAATCCCCTTTTCATGGCATTTTGAAGTTTATTAAATTTCTGTAATAATTCGCCATTGCAATACAGGCTGCATCCAGCATATACCGAGGTGCTGATAAGTACTTAGCCCGACCCTGGAAAGAAACAAGCTACAGCGACCACGACATACAGCAACATACCAAGACTTACGGCATACAAACAGCAGCAATATATTCCTGCTGTTTGTTCGCCGTAAGTCTTGGTATAGTTTGTAAGCCTTGGTCGATGCAGCTTGTTTACTTCCAGGGTCGGGCTAAGGACATATCAGCACCCCTGTGTTCATATAGAACCCATTTTAGTACACAAATTTGTAGCCATGTATAGGTTGTCTAAGAAGTTTCTTCTCTGTTGGCTAAAACTATGGTGTGTGATAACATAAGAAGTAGTGACATATTAACGTAAAATATTGTAGGGGGAACATTTCAGTGACGTAAGACCTGAGAAATATGGGACAAAATAAGTAGCATATATCTTTATCGTTGCACCGTGCATTTCTTAGATTCATTTAATCAGCACACCAACTAATGCACATAAACAGAATTTTTTACATTAAAACATTTGAAATCGCTCCAACATGTTTCGATCCTAAGATCATCTTTAGGGAGCTACTCTGTTCCTTGCTAGAGTCACATTGAGACTCACGCAGCACAACACACGTCACACACACACACACACAGTCAGGCACATTCTGAGCACCGTAAGACACAATACGACATGCTGCCACAGCACCAAGTTAATATAAGGAAATTGATCAGTGATTTTATTTAAAAAATGTGACTTTAACAAGGAACAGTTTAGCTGCCTGAAGATGGTCTTAGGATCGAAATATTTTTGAGCGATTTTAAATATTTTAATGCAAATTTTTATGTATGTGCATTAGTTGGTGTGCTGATTAAAATTAAGTAGTAATTAATAAAATTATTTTGTTAATTTGTAGAAAACAATTAATTAATTAATTAAGACTGAGTGGCTTAAGTTTAGGAAAGGACGATATAAATTTGGATTTAAAGCACTAAAAATACTTTTAATTACCTTTCTCTTAAAGAAAAGTGATATTTCGTTTTTATTTTCAAATTTTGAAATTAGAGAGATTTTACAGTATGTGAAATGAAATGCATAATAATTTCATATATGTAAACTGAGAGTGAGCCAGTCCCAGTAGCCGCACGGTCTGGGGCGTGGGTCTGCGACCGCTCACCTGCTGAGATGTTGGGTTCGAATGCCACCGGTGGCATGGATGTTTGTCTGTTGTGAGTGTTGTGTGTTGTCAGGTAGAGGTCTTTGCGACGAGCTGATCACTCGTCCAGAGGAGTTCTACCGACTGTGGTGCGTCGTTGTGTGTGATCTAAAAACCTCAAGAATGAGGAAGCCATGGCCAGCGTTGGGCCTCAGCGCCACAAAACAAAATCAGAGTGAAAGTTACGTAATTCGAAAATTTTGTGGTTTCCTTTCACTATCTATGAGTCATGGCTTAAATATTTTCCTGTGTTTATTTTTTTTCCATACATCTGAAGCTCTTGATAATGTTGCCAAAATTACTTTCCGGTGCAAATGTAAATTACTTCCAAGCGATTAATTGTTTTTGTTACCTACAAGTTAAAATCTGCAGCCTGCCCATTAAAAAAAACCCCCACTTTATCTGCGTCAGCATACAGAATTTTATTCTCTTAACACGTCATTAATTTTAATATATACAAAATACATAAATATCAAAGGAAAAAAATAAATTAATTTTTGTCCCCTTTATTGCCGGGAACTGACAGCCTTCCAGGTCAGTGAGTATTCGTCTATGGTCCGTAAAATCCATAACATGAAAGGATGTATTTATCTCACGCAAAATATAAATACCAGCATACATCTTTTTCGTTGATATAAGGAAATGTAACATATAATATAAGGAAATTAATCAGCGAATGTTTTTCTAAAAATGTGAATTTAGCAAGGAAAAGTGTAGCTCCCTGAAGATGACCTTAGAATCGAAACATTATTTTTTTTTAATTTTAGCACACCCTGTATATAAAATGTGAATAATACAGGAACCAAATACGTTAGAATTATGAAATAAATTGCATTTTGAAGAGAAAAAGACGGACAGTATACACCATGTTTAAAATATTCAGTACCTATATTTGTTGAATAAATATATAAAATGCAACTTTAGAGGTTAGCGGTGCGGTACGTCAACTGAAGTTGACGTTAGGCGTCAAAAGGTTAAAATAAAAGCAAATTGTTCTGTTTTTGTCTTGAATTTGAGAGGCATAGAACACGGTTCTTTATTGTCGGTGAAATGTGCAGAGACACGCTTTAGTTCTGGCTGTATTTAGTGGCATATTATAGGAGCTGCCTCTTCACATAGTGTCCACTTGAAGGAAAGATATGAGGCCTACTTACTTACTTACTTACTTACTCCACGGTGCAGAGTCCTTCTTGAGAAGCTAACTGGTTTGCAGCTAGTGAAGGAATTCCCCGCATTTCACGGAACCCGAAGGTTCATTACCGCACTCACAAGCGTCCGCCATCTGTCTCTATCCTGGGCCCACCCAATCCAGTCCATATACCCACATCCCACCTCCTCGAGATCCATCCTAATATTATCCACCCATCTACGCCTAGGTCTCCCCAGTGGTCTCCTTCCCTCCGATTTCCCCACCAAGACCCTACACACCCCTCTCTCCTCACCCATAAGCGCCACATGCCCAGCCCATCTCATTCTTCTCGATTTGATCACCCGCACAATATTGGATGAGTTGTGGTGAGGAACACAAATCATTTAGCTCCTCTTTATGCAGTCTTCTCCATTCCCCCGTTACCTCGTCCCTCCTAGGTCCAAATATTCTCCTCAACACCATGTTCTCAAACATCCTCAGCTTCCTTTCCTCCCGCAATGCCAGCGACCAAGTTTCACACCCATAGAAGGAAAAATATTTTAAGTTTAGAAAATTGTCTTCAAATATGCGAACTCAGTTTAGACGTTGAACCATATTTTGACAACAAGTAAACAGATTCCACAGAATATGCGGCACTATTTGGAAACACTTAGGCAAAACCCGTACAGACACCCAAATGAAATTCTATAAAGTTGTAGCTAGACCATCACTACTGTGCGGCAGCGAAACGTGGGTATACACGAGGAGAGACATGACTGGCCTAGAAGCTGCAGAGATGCGCTTTCTAAGAAGTGTTACAGGATACACAAGGCTGGGTAAAACAAGAAGCGAAGTCATAAAGAAAGAACTAGAGATCTCTGGAATACAAGACGTGAGAACCAAATACAGACAAAACTGGATCAACCACCTTGAGAGAATGGACAGCGACAGACTGCCGAAAAACGCCCTTAAATACAAATCCCGCGGAAGAAGAGATCGTGGATGCCCCAGGAAACGATGGCAATGCGTCGATGCCGGAACAGGTCAAACGACCTAATACATGTAGGAAGATTATTATGATTATGATTATTATGATGTTGATGGTCTTCAAATATGGCAAAAGAAACTCCAATTAAACAAAAATAAAATTTCTCATAAATTCATGTGCTGATAATTAATTTAGCTTTATGCATGGCGACGGTGAAATACCGTGCTAACCAGCCGCCACTGATTCCACTGCGATCGACATCATCCCCGTCTACACACTCCACTCAGATGGCGTAGAATCCCTTTTATTTGCATTCAAATGAAGAATATATTTTCCAATTTATTTTTCTCCAAAATTTCCCACACCAATACTGTATTAATTTCTCTGGTCCCCCCTCCCCCCCCCGTACATGTTACATGCACCGCCCATCCACCCTCAGTCACGTCATCATTCTAACAACGTTTAATTCAAGAAGTACAAATACTTAATTTGTCGTTACGTAATTTCCTTCAGCTTCTCTTTAATTTCTCCCATTTTTTTTTTGTTGGCAACCCAAACATTTCCTCAGGACAACGCCTTAAAAAATTCAATCCTAAGTTTATCTACTTTAATCTGTGCGACGTAAGAATTTATGCATCTGTATTAAAAAAGCTTACAGAAGTAAAGGAATTTTGTACGCTCTCTTCTGGGTAATTCCTCGGCATCTGAATTTTATATGCCGACGTTTCGGAACACTCTGTCTGTTCCATCTTCATAGGCGGGAAGGTGTGAAGAATGACTGGGGTTGGGAATGTTGGGATATTTATATGGGAAAAAGTTAGGCTGGAAAATAGGATGGCGGGAAATTACCCAGAACACAGCTAAAAGTTTTAATGAAGAGTAAAGGAATTTTCTTCAAATTTTAGAATTGAAAGGGAAAATTATATGTTGTAAAGTAAAGGTAAAGTTAAATTAGTCCCATTTTAGGCCTGGAGTGGCCCAGAGGGTTCCAGGAACTTAAGGTTCCCAGATTTCGTGAGAGTGATCCAGAATGCTGGTAAGGTTGTCAGCCTTAGGCACCGGCCGCTTTTACCCCTAGGAAATACTCCTGGTACTCAATTCTGTTGGAGGCTGAGTCGACCCCAGTGCCATAGTGCGATCTGAAGGGTTATGTCAATGAAAAATTCCAATGACACTATCTGGAATCGAACCAACGACGTCCCGATTTGTAGCAGAGCAGCTTAACCACTGTGCCACCGCGGTCCCATATCACACACAAACTCCCTCACCCCTCACCCCTCACCCCCCAAATCACAAACTACCATAACCCTTAGCCTACTAACGTACAGAATACTGTGAGCTCGTAGTAATGCCGTGGGCCGGGTAGCTCAGTCGGTATAGTGACTGAGCTACGGGTTGGACGGTCCGAGATCGAATCCCGGATGTGGACGAGACTTTCCGCACCCGTCCAGACCGGCCCTGGGGCCCACTCATCCTCCTGTAAAATGGGAACCGTGTCTTTCCCGTGGGTAAAGTGCGGCCGGGGCGTGCTGCTGACCACTCACCCACCTTCTAGTGCCGCGGTCACGGAACAGTAGAGCTATACCTCTACACACCCTCTGGGCCACAACGGGCCTGTAACGGGATCACTTTACCTTTGCCTAGTAATGCCAGCAATATTAACTTGTACTATTCGGTGACCTACATTTGGCATTGACAGCCCTCTCTTTTTATTACCTGCACAGTGTCTCAACACTGAATCAATCATGAAATGCGCCCTGTGCCATATTTGTGTCTAAGCACGTAGTCAGGGTTTTCGAAAAGCTTGCGCAAAATTTAAATACCCCGCAGAATAATTTGGCGAGGTGGGAATAAACAGATGGGATTGAACTCGGCTTGTAAAGGGTTAAAACCTGCAGGCAGCTGATGGAGGTTCCATTTTTATTTCAAAATATTTTACTGGCATTAGACGAATGAAGAATAAGAGAACTCTAAATAGTCTCTTACACCGGTAACCACAATAATTCCATCTAAACATTACGTTCATTTCGAAAGAATGGTTTTGGCAAAATGTTTGAACTGTTGATAAAGTTCCGTGTAGAGGGTCCCTGTCATCACGGCATGGCGCGTCCTCAGATTGCGGATAGAGGAACGGCCTCCGATAAGGAGGGTAGCTGCGAATAGATTGAATAAGCAGTCGCGGACAGCCGACTAGGGGTGGTCCTCCAGCTTGGGGGTTGGGCGAGGTGTTAATAACCCCTCACTGTAAAAAAATCCTCTTCAGTAACACTCATATGCGGGATGCTTGCTCTGGAGATAAAACAAACCGGAGGTAAACTACTCCACCATTCGGATCTCCTGGGGTGGGGGGGGAGTGTTTCTAGGGGAAACATCGTGCAGCATACAATATTAGGATGGGTCTTCAGGAGGTGGGATGTGGGTATATGGACTGGATTGGGCTGGCCCAGGATAGAGACAGTTGGCGGACGCTTGTGAGTGCAGTAATGAACCTTCGGGTTCCGTGAAATGCGGGGAATTTTTTGACTAGCTGCAAACCAGTTAGCTTCTCAAGAAGGACTCTGCACCATGGAGTAAGTAAGTATTGATTAAGATATTTAATTCGGTACATGATCCCTCTGTGTGTGTGTGTGTGTGTGCAACAAACAATATGACCGATGAGAATATAACTTATAAGTCAAAACAACACGCTCTTTGAATTTAACCCATCATCATTGGCATTAATCTTGAGGCTGTGTTTGGGACATTATTTGTTTTCTGAACGAAGGCATAATGAAGTGCTTGCAATTCAATTAACGTTACACAGTATATGTCAGCACAATCTTTTTTATTCTTAAGCAAGGCTACATGTTTCACTAAAAGTTAGTCATCTTCAGGCTGTTACGCTAAGGGCGAATTTTTATAGTTGGATTTTCTCGCACATAGGCATGACAGTGATTGCACAACTCTTGACCGTGTTGAGATGATGCAGTTGTCACGAGGTAGTGACGTCACAGGCATTTAGACGCTTAGAGAACCGTCTTTGTTCTAAGCTTGGTATGGTTGCGTCTTGCTATAGCTTGGCTTCAGTTGGTCCAGAGTCAGTGACACTGTGTGCGTGTGTAGCAATCCACGGGGGATTAAACAGACAACAAGTTTAGTTATACTTGTGATACAACAAAGGGTTGTAGTTTCTCAAGGCAACCACAGGGGTTATCATACCACAATCACGTCAGTTATTGTGTTAATGATGTGTTAAGAAATCAGTGTTGCAGTCGTCGTAGGAATCTCGATTGAAACACTTGTGAGCTAGACGCAGTTTATTTGCTGGAGGGCTACACAGGGTAGCTCCAGCAACAGTTACACATTTTACAGACCACAAGGGTCTAAAATTTAAATTCATAGAAAATCTCATGAGTAGTGAATTGAACGATTAGTGCAACAAGTGCGAATCAATTCAAGCATTAAGTGCATTTATTGGTGACGTAATATAAATCTAAATTTGTGAAGATTCAAGTTACTCTTCATAACTGGTGTGAACTTTAATTAACCAGTGGTATTTAGTGTTATCTATTCAATTTAAACCAGTTTAATATAAGTAGTTGTTGTCGCGTAAATAAATTCTTATTGGACCAGTTTATTACATTGGAACAGATTGTTCAACCACTTGTGTTCGAACCAGAGCGAACACAAGCCCTTCCAAAATATTCCGTTACCAGATTATTTGCCCATTTTGGGATCCCATAGTGTTTACAATTGTGGAATCCATCTAGCTAAAACTTCTAAAACGGTTTTTGTTTATAAAGTGTGTTATTTACAGATTGTGTCTAAACATTAAAATATTTAAAAAATTCTTCCTTAACTGTGCTTTGATGTTCATTGGATTTTCAACCGCGAGTTCTGTTGTCGTATTGTGGCTGATGTTGGGGTACGTCTATTTTTTTATTTGTTAACCTTTAGACGCCTAACGTCAACTGTAGTTGACGTACCGCAACGCTAACCTCCAAAGTTGCATTTTATATATTTATTCAACAAATATAGTTACTGAATATTTTCAACATGGTAAATAATCTCCGTTTTTTTCTCTTCAAAATGCAGTTTGTTTCATAATTCTAACTTGTTTGTTTCATGTATTATTCATATTTTATATACAGGGTGTGCTAAAATTAAAAAAATAATTCCCGCCCCAAAAGGTTAAGGATGGTTGTGTTTTTCAACCGGTATCGCTCTCTGGATTGTTGCACGGTATTGTCGGGTAAAGCTTTCTGCAGTTTTTGATGTTGTGACGTATTTTGTTCTTTGTGCGTTGTTTTTTTCGTTCCTTGTGGTCGGACTTGTTCTGCAACGTAGATGTGTGTACCTTATCCTGGGTGTTGACACTACTCAATACTTTGTTCTATACTGTTTTTGTCCACCCTGATGTGATCACTGTATGGGCTGACGTACACTGTGTAACGTTAATCATTTTTTTCCTTTTCAAAGAACAACCGCGAAGGTCGCTACACACAAGTGCTGGTATTTATTGCACATCATTCAAGGTAATTGCATTTTTTCGGCTAAAAATGTGTTTTGCACCAGTAGAAGACATATTGGAACGTTAGACTGAGGTTTAGTGCCCAAAATGAAGGATTTGCACTTAGAGGTTGTCAAGACGCCTTGAGTAAGAGCGTCGTTTGCTTTTAACACTTGAAACGGTGAGTTAAATTCCATCTGCCATCTGCTGGCATTATTAGGAGCTCACCATATTCTCCACGTTAGCAGGATAAGGGTTAGATCTCATCTGCAATTTGCTGGCATTAACAGGAGCTCACCATATTCTCCACGTTAGCAGGATAAGGGTTAAAACCCATCTGCCATCTGCTGGCATTATTAGGGGCTCACCATATTCTCCACATTAGCAGGATAAGGGTTAAATCCAATCTGCCATCTGCTGGGTATTATTAGGAGCTCACCATATTTACCACGTTAGCGGTTTAAGGATTGAGACACTATTTGTCCTGAAGAGGCTTTCAGCCTACCATTATCTAAGGGTCAATGACTTCAATGTCACTCTGAACCCCTGCAAACAAAGACATACTCTAAAAATGTCAACCATTTTATTATATTTACTCATGTGACCTTCAAGCTGGGTTCGTCTAGTCCAGTGTTTCTCAACCTTTGTGAGACCCCGGCCCGGTAAATTCTTTTTTCATAAGACGAGGGCCCGGTCCCAAAAGATTTACCCGTAAATACCTTTACATTTTTTTAAGTTCATACGTTAAACTATCATAAGTATTAATAATTAATTATGGCATAATCATAAAGAGTATTAGTACAATTATGTGTAGAGTGTGGCATGTTGACAAATATAAAATTACATTTAAATTAGTTATCAATTCAAGGCGAACACTCGCGGGCAGATATAATTGATGCCAGGGTCCGGTACCGGGCCGCGGCCCGGCGGTTGACAAACACTGGCTTAGACAATCTTTTGCATGCCTTCCCTCGCAACATGACAGAATATGATATTATTAAAGAGGGGATAGTGTTGATCTTTTCCGGTGCCGTACGTAATGAAACACGGGTGTAAAACTGTGTTCTTAAATATATTCGAGTGTAATTAATATCCATATTCTAAATAAATTTGTTTGTAAAAGTGTACGCTTGTCCCTTTAATTCCGTGACGTAATATTCCTATATTACGAGCTGTGATCAAGGGTCTGAGATATTCGGACAGTTTAAAGATTTTTGGCGACTTGGACGGTTACGGGTTGGAAAATTCTCGTGGGTTTGCAGATGTAGAGATTAACTAATACATTCCTCAGAGCTAAAATATTACATACTCGACAATAAAATTCTGGGCCCGGTAGCTGAGTCGGTATAGCGACTGGCTACGGGCTGGACGGTCCGGGGATCGAATCCCGGTGGAGGCGAGATTTTCCGCACCTCTCCAGACCGACCCAGGGTCCCACCCAGCATCCTGTACAATGAGTACCGGGTCATTTCCAGGGGTAAAGAGCGGCCGGAGCGTGATGCTCACCCCTCACCCCTTGTAGTGCCCTGGTTAAGAAAGAGTACAGCTATATCTCTACTCCATCTAAGGGACGTACGGCCTTTACAGAGCCTCAGTGTCTGTACAAGGGTACACATAACCTGTAATTTACCTACAGCAAAACCGTCCTCTAGCGTGTTCAATAATCCTGTGACCCAACAGTGGGAAAGATAAATCATTCTTATTTGATGTGTAAACATAGATGGATAAATTTCTGCCGTTAAGTCCCTATTTCTCATTTGACACATCATTCAATATAATAACCGTTTGAAGCCTAACGACCACTATAGTTGACGTACCGCACCGCTAACCTCTAAAGTTGCATTTTATATATTTATTCAACAAATATAGGTACTGAATATTTTAAACATGGTGTATAATCTCCGTTCTTTTCTCTTCAAAAGTCAGTTTGTTTCATAATTCTAACGTATTTGTTTCCTGTATTATTCACATTTTGTATACAGGGTGTGCTAAAATTAAAAAAAAATAATTCCGGCGCCAAAAGGATACTTAAGCCAGTTGTATCCATCTTTTCACAAAAACCTCAAAGAACGAAGTGATTTCAGACCTCCGCAATTAGGTAGATCAAAACTGCTGGGCTATTATATTAGCGTTAATTTCTTACCGATGTTTCGGTACAACCTATCGGTCCCATTTTCAGGTTCAAATTGGTCCTATAAGTTGTACTGGAAACTTCATTAAGAAATTACCACAACTCGCTGCGTAATGACCCAGAAGAGCGCAGATCACGTCCAAAAATAGGTTTAAAAGTCCTACCTTTTCCTTCGAAATACTGTCGTTTTACAGGGGTGCCGATAAGTCTTCAGCTCGACCAGGAAGGAAACAAGCTAATGTTTCTGACAGAATGGCGTGATTTTCCTTCGGCGCCTTGCCTTGCAGAAAAAAGAATGATGACAGCTCGCGTCTCGATGTTGTTGAAATCGCGCGCGTCCCTGACGTGCTTCCGAAC
>Ga0131853_10024392_pt1 | contig 10916 bp, 9 predicted proteins | sample TergutLab28metaG_FD_92764 | JGI IMG/M metagenome (GOLD analysis project Ga0131853, IMG submission 92764) | Labiotermes labralis P1 segment gut microbial communities from Petit-Saut dam, French Guiana - Lab288 P1 (version 2) (version 2) | ecosystem: Host-associated > Arthropoda: Insects >...
CTCCTTGCGGAGGAAGGTTCTCCCGTCGAGTTCGAAAATTACATGCGGGAGCTGGTAGGGCAGTTCGGGATATACAACAGTATCATCATTCTGAACTCTCGGGGAACTATCATTGCCAGCACTTCCGGCAGCACTGGCGGAGAGCGTGCGGATCGGGATTATTTCCGATCGAGCATTGCGGGGCGGTCATTCATTTCACAGGTTGAAGTAAGCCGTCAGACTGGAGCATTGTCGCTCTTTGCTTCCATTCCAATACGCAACCATGCCGGAGAGATTTTCGGCGTGGCGATGACTTCGATAAAGGTGGAAGCACTCAACCAGATGTACGTTGTTCCGGTAAACCTGCTGGGAGACAAAGGCTATGCGATGCTCGTTAACGGTGCAGGAATGGTCATTGGGCACAGGAATAACGAACTGCTCGGCAGCTCGGTGTCTGACGAAATCCGGCAGCAACTGGCGTCCGTGCAGGAAAGTTCCAGCTTCCAGGCTGAAGTCGACGGACGGGACTCAATGTTCTTTGTCCAGAAGAGCAAGTACACCGATTGGTATTCAATCGTGGTCTGTCCCATCGATGACTTCTACACAGCAACAACCCGGCTTTTGGAAATCAACCTTATCCTCGGGGGTTTGGTTATTATTATCCTTGGTATTGCAATTTCCTTTATCATCTTAAAGACGACCAAACCAATTTCCAATGTCGCAAATACGCTCAAAGATATTTCTCAAGGGGAAGGCAACCTGACTGGTGTCATCCCGGAAAATGGCAACGATGAAATATCCCGTATGTCCCACTACTTTAACGAAACAACCAAAAAGATTCGGGGAATGATTATCAGCATCATAGGCGAGACTCGTGCCTTGTCGGAAACTGGTAGCGATTTGGCTGACGACATGACGCAGACTAAATCGGCAATGAACGATATTTATTCCAACATCGTGGGTATCAAGTCGAGAATGATCAATCAGAGCGCCAGCGTTGCCGAAACGAATGCGACGATGGAACAGATTACTGGCAATATTAACAAGCTCAACAACTATGTAGAAAAGCAGGCTTCCAGCGTATCGCTCTCCTCTTCGGCTATTCAGCAGATGCTCTCCAATGTAGAGATGGTTACCCAGACTCTTGTGAAGAACGGTGAAAATGTTGGGGAGCTGACTGGCGCATCGGAGGTTGGCCGTGCGGGGCTTCTGAACGTTGTTTCCGACATTAGGGAAATCGCCAAGGAGTCCGAAGGGCTTCTGGAGATCAATGCAGTGATGGAAAATATCGCCAGCCAGACCAATCTTCTTTCGATGAATGCCGCAATCGAGGCCGCCCATGCGGGAGAGACTGGCAGAGGCTTTGCCGTGGTCGCCGGAGAGATACGCAAGCTTGCCGAGAGCTCAAGCGCACAGTCCAAGATGATCAGCGATGTTCTGAAAAAGATCAAAGGCTCTATCGACAAGATAACGTCATCCACCGATAAAGTATTGCAGAACTTCGAGGCGATAGATTCCAAAGTCAAGACTGTCGCTGAACAGGAAGAGAATATCCGGCATGCGATGGAAGAGCAGAACGAAGGGAACAAGCAGATTCTGGAGGCAATAGTCAGCGTCAACGAGACGACTCAGATGGTAAAGAATGTTACCCAAGAGATGCTTGTCGGAGCTAAAGAAGTGATTGAGGAAGCTGGCTCTCTGGAAAAAGCCACTGCCGAAATTACGAACGGCGTCAACGAAATGTCCTCCGGAGCTGAACATATTAACACGGCGATGGGACGGGTTAACGATTTGAGCCTGCGGAACCGGGGATATATAGAAACCCTGATGACGGAAGTTTCCCGATTTAAGGTTTGATGAGTTGTCAAAAAGCCCCGGATTATATTTTCTGTTCATCTTGTGTATGATTGCTACATTATGAACGTTCAGAATATTTTATTTTCTCTGCCCGGAATTATTATCGGTCTGACCGTACACGAGTTCTGCCACGCAATGGCGGCGTATAAGCTGGGGGACAGCACCGCCAAAAGTCAGGGGCGCATAACCATCAACCCGCTCCGGCACATCGACCCCATCGGATTTCTGTTTATTATTTTTGCGGGCTTCGGCTGGGCGAGACCGGTTCAGTTTAACCCGTACAATCTGCGACACCTCAGGCGGGACAAAGCCATCATCGCCGCAGCGGGGCCGCTGTCGAACTTTGCGCTGGCGCTTATTTTTATCGGCATCGTTCGTCTTTGGCTAATGCTCGCCCAGTCGCCCACCATCGCCCCTGCCGCGCTGGATATTGTGCGTTCGGGCGTTTCTCTCAGGATTATTCAAACGTTCATCCGGGCGGCGGTAATAAACTTCGGGCTGTTTGTGTTTAACCTGTTTCCCATCCCGCCATTAGACGGCAGTCACATTGCCTTTTCCGGCCTGAACATCTCAATGGAAATCCAGCAGCGCATTATGAAGATTGCCATGCCCCTGCTTTTCATTATTATCATTATTCAGAACCAGACAAACATCACGATACTCCCCATTCGCCCAATTGTTTTTGCATTGCTGCACTTTTTCCTGCCGCAGCTTTCGTGATGGGCTAAGAAATTATATTCAGAAAAGCAGAAAGATTTTTGGTCTATATCTGCATTTCCACTTTTTCTCCGTTATGGTAAGCACTGTTTCCACCCCATCCGGCAATCACCCTCTCCCGCCCCGCAAGGTCTTTCCGCACTTCAACGCTGCCAAGCCCGCTCCCCGCAAGCAAATCCCGAATAGCTGGCATCTGGCGGGGAGCGGCCTCCAACAGGAGAACGCCGCCGGGTTTCAGATGTTCGCCCGCTTGCGAGATAATCACGCGGATGAGGGCAAGCCCGTCATCGCCGCCGTCAAGGGCAAGCGGCGGCTCGCGGCGGACTTCCGGCGGCAGTGTCAGCATTTCGCTCGAAGTGATGTAAGGCGGGTTGGAAACGATAATGTCAAACTGACCGCGAATATTTTTGAAAAGGTCGCTGTGGATAAAGCGAACGCCGTTTTCACCGCCCGCTTCCCCGCCGCCCAAAAGCCGCCGGGCGTTTAGTGCCGCCATTTCCAGCGCCGCGGGGGAAATGTCCGAGGCAGTAACATCGAGAAAACGCCGCTCGTTTTTCAGAGAAATTGCCACCGCACCGGAACCGGTGCAGAGGTCGAGCAGGGAAATGCCGTTCCCGCTATTGCCGCTCTCGCCGCCGCCCGCCCGCCACCGCACATCGACAAAATCCAAAGCCGCCTCGACAAGCGTTTCCGTGTCAGGGCGGGGAACAAGCACGGCGGGGTTAACGGCAAACTCAAGCGCGCGAAATTCCTTGCGGCCAAGAATGTACGCCGTACACTCGCCGCCACGCCGCCGCTGTATCAACGACAAAAACCGCTGCCCATCCGCCTCGCTCACAGGATCGTCAGAGTGCGCCAGCAAATCTGTCCGGCGCTTACCGAGAACTTCGCCCAACAGTAACGCCGCATCCAGCGCCGCCGTGTCAATCGACGCCAGCGGAGGCGCCGTTTCAAGCAAACGCCGCCCTTCCAGCAACGTTTCCCGAATCGTCAAAGCTTGACTCACGTGCTCACGGTTCCGCGGCGCAATCACGAAGATGTTGCGCGGAGAAGTTCTTCACGGGCGGAAAGCTTGAGCGTATCAAACAGCTCTTCCACATCGCCTTGCATCACGAGATCGAGCTTGTAAAGCGTAAGATTAACGCGGTGATCAGTCAGACGGTTTTGCGGGAAGTTGTACGTCCGAATTCGCTCGGAGCGGTCGCCTGAACCAACCTGATTTCTGCGGGCTTCGGAACGCTGCGCGGCGGCTTTCGCTTCTTCCATCTCGTAAATCCTGGCACGGAGAATCCGCATCGCCTTCGCCTTGTTTTTTATCTGGCTCTTTTCGTCTTGGCAGTGAACCGTTACACCAGTGGGCAAATGTGTAATCCGCACCGCCGAGTCGGTCGTGTTGACACTCTGCCCGCCGGGACCACCCGCCCGCATCACGTCGATGCGAAGGTCTTCCGTGCGAATATCAATCTCCGTCTCATCAGCCTCCGGCAACACCGCCACCGTTACCGCCGAAGTATGAATACGGCCGGACGCTTCCGTAGACGGCACACGCTGAACCCGGTGAACCCCCGATTCGTAGCGCAGATTTTCGTACACGTTTTTCCCGTTTACCGAAAAAACAATTTCCTTAAAACCGCCAAGCTCCGTTTCGTTGGAACTCATAATTTCAAACTTCCAGTTTTTCGTCTCCGCAAAACGCGAATACATTCGAAAAAGGTCGGAGACAAACAGCGCCGCTTCCTCCCCGCCAGTACCCGCGCGGATTTCCATAATAATGTTTTTTTCATCGAGCGGGTCGCGGGGAACAAGCATCAACTTCAGTGCATCGTCCGCCTGTTTTATCTGCCCCTCAAGCTCGCGGATTTCCTCTTTAGCAAGTTCCTTCAGCTCAGGGTCTTTTTCATCCTGCACCAGCGCCTTCACATCATCAAACTGCTTTGAAAGCCGCGCCACTTCCTCGTAAGCAGCGGCAATTTCACCAAGATGCGAATATTCCTTCATTACCTCGCGGTATCTATTCGTGTCCCTCGCAAGCTCCGGATCCTGCACCAGTTCGCATAACTCCTGGTGCCGTTTGAGCAGGGAATCCAGCCGTTCATTCACTCGGGTTTCTCCTGAAACAGCGGGCAAGAATACACCACCAATTTCATAGGGTTGCCGGACTGCGAGAAAGCGTCAATGGACTGCGAAAGCGTGTCCTGAACCCGGCACGTACCAGCGGAGGCAGACAGCGGACAGGCACCGTTGCCGCGGGGATTTATCTCTACGATCATTTTTTTATTATACCGAAAACAAAGCCAAACGCATAGGGCTGACAGCCACGGAAATTAGTTTAGAAGCCATCTTCTAGTATACGGAAGTTGGCATAGGTGCAACTATGATTGCAACCATGATATGGTAGAAATAGTCACGCTATTCTTACCCATAGCGTATGAAAAGTAGCCGCTTCAAACCATGGTGCCAGATGCTATGATTCAAATTGAAGGGAAAGATTGGTATCCAGATCCGACAGGATCAGGGAGCCGGCAGCAGGTTGAACGGTGCCGTGAGAACGCGCGATAAACGCTGTGATCCTCGAGCGCCAGATTAATCTCAGCCGGACTTTAGTCCGCGGACCGCCATAAAGCAAAGTGATGCTATCCTCCGGCGCAAAAAGCGCTCGGAAGGCAGACATCGAATAGGAAGACGGTGCAACCAATCGTCCGACATCGCTCCCGATCCTTATTTTATAGTAAGGAGCGGAAACATGGAAGAACAGAAAAGAAGGTACGTAGGGATTGACCTTGGAAAACTGGAATACACTATAGCAATCATCGGCGAGGACAAGAAGATGAGCGTCCGTCAGAGACAACGAGCGTCCACGGTCGCCAGGCACTGTATAAACAATTACAGGCGGGCGACAAAGTGGCGCTGGAAGTAGGGAATCTGGCGTTTCTCATGTGGCGCGGGAAATAATGGAACGGAAAGGCTGCCAGGTACGGGTGCTGAACCCCGCGAAACTGCCATTCATCTGGGACGCGCCGACGAAAACCGATAAGGAAGACGCGCGGAAGCTGGCCCACCTTATCGAAGAACGGCGAGACGAACGGCTGCCGTTGGTGCCGCTGCCGAGCGAATAAGAACTTCAAAGGCGGAAAATACTGGCCTACTACGGGAGGGAAATGCGAAACCGAACTAGGTATCTGAATACGCTGCACGGGCTATTCGTGCATCAGGGGCATACGACGATAGTGAAAAAGGATATTGCCACGGCGGAGCGGAGGCAGGAAGTGGTCAAAGCATTTACCTGCCTTGAACTGCAAGAAGCGCAATGGATATTGCAGTATTTGGAGTTGCACGAGCGGCGGCTCAAAGAGTTGAAAGTGAACATACAAAAAGAAGCGCAAGAGGATGAAGGCATGAAGGTATTGCAGACGATACCCGGGTAGGGCCGGTAGTGGCGTACGCTTTCACAGTGCATGTTGGGGACGGCAGCCGGTTCAGCAAAAGGGCGCAAGTAAGCAATTACATCGGGTTTGTCCCCCCGCCTGGATTATTCCGGGACTATTCAGCGGGGCGGTCATATTACCAAACGGGGGAATGGCTACCTGCGTGGGCTTTTGGTGCAGACGGTATGGAGACAGTCAGCAGCAAAGAGGGCGGGGTACCGAGACTTGGTACCTCCTATGATTATTGTCAAGGGGAAAAAGTTATTTTCCCCTTGACAATAATCATAGGAGGCATCCATTTGCGTTACTTACCGGGAGACACCCGCCATGTTGACTGACTGTGTTCCTGCACGGGGACAGTCTGGGCTTCAGTGGTTGTGTTGTTTCCCAACTGTCCATACCTGTTGAAGCCCCACGCCCACAGCGTCCCGTCGCTCCTGATCGCCGCGGTGTTGGCATAACCTGCAGACAGGGAAACCCATGTTCCACCGCCGTGAACTTGCACGGGTATGCTGCTAGCGATCGTCGAGTTGTTCCCCAACTGACCGTGAATGTTCCATCCCCATGCCCACAGCGTTCCATCGTTCCTGATTGCCGCGGTGTGAAAAGGAGCCGCGGCGATCACCGCGGACGGCAGTATGGTAAGGGTTCTCTCATCCTTGAACTGGGGATACCCGCTGACGCTTGCGGTTACGGTAATGGTGCCAGGCTTGGCATCCACCGCCACTTTCAGGATATTGCCGTCAAAACTCGCCTTGTTGTTTCCGGCAACACTCCACGTTACCTGCTGCGGTTCAACCACAGGCGTTAGCGCTGCGGTAAACGCAAGTTTCAAACCCTGCGCAGTCAGTATGTGGCTCGACGTTATGGTAATAGCGTACGTTGTTCCTCCGCCATCGGTCGTACCGTTGTCGCACGATGTAATGCCACATCCTAGCAATGCAAATGCGGCGAAGGCAAGCAAGTCCTGCCGCATAGACGAAGCGTTTTTCTTTGTGATCTTCACAAGAAACTCCTTATTGCGATCCCCTCCCGTTCGATGGGTGATCGCTTCAGACGAAAGTCTATCAGACTTCAGTCTGCGATTACCCACCCATACGGGCAGGGATATACAAAGGCAGAAAGCGCGCGCGTGGTTGAAAAACATCGAGCGCGGAGACCGTCTGAATACCCAATAGAGAGAAAAGATGCAAAAAACACGAAAAAAGATGAAAAAGTTGTGGAAATCGGAAAAAAGGACTAGACGGAAATGGAGCGTTTTGGTAGAATTTTTGCGTGCTTGCGTGCTTGCGTGCGGGAGTAGCTATGCCCTGCGCTCACTGCCAGCATACGCGCCCCCGCCAAAACCATACTTTTAAGCATAACAAAATTGTACCCCGTCCCTCGGGAGAATGTCAAGGGCAAAAGCGCACAGCGCTTTTGCTGGGGAGTTTTGGCTTTGCCAAAACTCCATGCCTGTACCCGTAAATGCCATGGCGTTATGGCGCAAAATTGGTTTCCGTAATAACACTCTCATATTTTTCTTGCGGTATTTTAATGAGCAGTGTACTATAGTATAATATTCACAACAAATAATTAAAGGAGAAATGCATGAAACTTGGTACAATTCCCGTCTGGGATACCATGAACAAGATTCCCGGCGGGATCATGGTCGTTCCGTTGTTTTTAGGGGTGTTGGTCAACACCTTTGCCCCCAGTTCTATCAACATAGGTGCTTTTACAACTGCATTGTTTAAAAATGGGGCATTACCTCTGATAGGCGTGCTTTTGTTTTGCAGCGGTGCTCAGATTAACGTCAGGTCTGCCGGCATGGCGGTTTACAAAGGTTCATTGCTGACCGCTTCGAAAGTCATTATCGGCACAGGGTTTGGCGTTCTGTTTGCAAAAACGTTCGGCCCTTCAACAGCGTTGCTGGGGATTACCCCGCTTGCACTGATTAGTGCGCTGGGCAACAACAACGGCGGGCTGTATACTGCGTTGGCTGCAAAGTACGGCGACAAGTCTGATGTTGGCGGCATTGCGGTTCTCTCCGCGACTGACGGCCCGTTCTTTGAAATGGCGCTTATGGGAGCCGTCGGGGTGGCGGCAATTCCCGGCAAGGCGCTTTTTGCTACTATTTTACCGATCCTGATTGGTATGCTCCTTGGCAACCTTGACGACAAAATCAAAAATTTCCTTAAACCGGGGATAACTATTTCTATTTTCTTCTTTGCGTTTCCTCTGGGAGCCGGGCTGAATTTGCGTACGTTTATCATAACCGGGATTCCGGGTATTTTTCTTGCCCTGCTGACACTCTCAACCGGAGTAATTTCCTATATTATATACAAACTTCTGGTTCCTAAAAAAAGCAGACGAACCTGCGTATCTGGTGCTGCGGTCGGCACCACTGCCGGAAACGCTATTGCCACACCTGCGGCAATAGCTGCGATCGATCCGACGTGGTTGCCGTTTGCCGAAGCTGCAACCGCGCAAGTAGCTACTTCAATTATGTTAACCGCAATCCTTTGTCCGTTCCTGGTTGACTTTTTGTATAAGTGGGAGCAAAAGAGGGGGTTGATTAATAACAATATTCCGCCAGCTTCTACTCCAGATGAGGCGACCGCATAATTGTAAAAGGGAGAAACTATATGCCTGTAATAAAGCTTCCTTATGGAAAGCAGTTCATTGAGTATGATATTCCACAATCGCGTTTTAAGGCGGAACTTGTGTCGCAGATGCATCACTACAAGCCAGAGCGTTCGCCGCAGGAGCTTGTAAACCATGCGCTGGCAAATCCAATCGGCACGCCAAAACTGAGTGTAATGGCTGAGGGTAAAAAGCACGTTGTGATAATTTGCAGCGATCATACGCGCCCTGTGCCGAGTAAGGTTATCATTCCCCCGATGCTTGCTGAAATCAGAAAGGGCAGCCCTGACGCGCAGATAACGCTCCTTATCTCGACTGGCTGCCACCGTCTGACTACCGAAAAAGAGTTGGAAAATAAGTTCGGCGCGGACATTGTCAAAAACGAAAAAATCGCTGTGCATGACTGCGACAACTCCGAAATGGTGAACATTGGCAGACTTCCCTCTGGCGGGACAATAATTGTCAATAAGCTTGCGATTGAAGCCGACCTTCTGTGCGCCGAGGGGTTTATCGAGCCGCATTTTTTCGCCGGGTTTTCCGGCGGGCGCAAGAGTTTGTTTCCGGGTGTCTCCAGCCGCAAGACGGTAACGTACAATCACAACGCCGAGTTTATCGCACATCCGCGTTCAAGAACGGGTATTCTGGAAGGAAACCCGATTCATACCGATATGCTCTACGCCGCGCGTATTGCCCGGCTGGATTTTATCTGCAATGTTGTAATCAATTCCGATAAGGAAGCAATTTACGCAGTTGCCGGTGATTTGGATAGGGCGCACGTGGCGGGGACTGAGTTTTTGGCGGGGAAATGCCAGGTCAAGGCCGTTCCTGCGGATATTGTAATTTCTACCAACGGCGGATACCCGCTTGACCAGAATATTTACCAGGCGGTCAAGGGAATGACGGCGGCTGAGGTTACTGTTAAAAAGGGCGGCGTTATCATCATGCTGGCGCGCAGTAACGACGGGCATGGCGGAGAAGTATTCTACAAAACTTTTAAAGAAGAGAAAGACGTTGACCGCATGCTCAGGAAATTTCTTGACACACCAAAGGAAGATACCATCGTTGATCAGTGGCAATCGCAGATATTTGCGCGGGTTTTGCAGCGTGCTAAAGTCATCTATGTTTCAGAAGCTCCAGACGAAATAGTGCGCGAGCTGCATATGACGCCAGCAAAATCGCTGGACGAAGCTGTCAAGATGGCAGAAGCGCTTTTAGGTAAACCCGATGCCTCCATAACGGCAATTCCCGATGGCGTTGCAGTAATGGTTGTTGAATAGCTAGTTCAGGCAAACCCAAGTCTACAACGTTGCGAGCATTATCGCTTTAATCGTGTGCTTGCGGTTCTCCGCCTGATCCCACGCGCGGCTCTGCGGCCCGTCAATCACATCGGCGGTAACTTCTTCGCCCTTCACGGCTGGCAGGCAGTGGAGAAAAATAGTGTCTTTCCGGCCGGTTTTATCCATGAGCGCCTGATTCACCTGGTAAGGGCGCAGAAGTTTTTCCCGCTCGTCTTTTTTGGCTTCCTCGCCCATTGATGTCCACACGTCGGTGTATAGCGCATCAGCCCCTTCAACCTCATCGAGATTATTCGTAAAGCGGAGTTTCGCGCCCGATGCCACCGACAGTGCAGTGCATTTCTCGACAAGCGCGCGATCCGGCGTTAAAGACTCAGGCGCAATTACCGTACAATCGACGCCCATTTTCGCGCAGATAACCAAGAGGGAACGCGCGACGTTGTTCCTGCCGTCCCCGATATAGCACAGCTTTTTCTTCCCGCGGTCTCCAAACGATTCTTCAAGCGTCATCAAATCAGCGAGCGCCTGCGTGGGGTGAAAATCGTCGGTAAGCCCGTTGTAAACCGGAACGCCCGAATATCGTGCCAACGTTTCAGCGGCGGAATGTTTGAAACCCCGGAACTGGATCGCGCTGAACATCCGCCCAAGCACGCGGGCAGTGTCCTCAAGCGACTCCTTCGCGCCAAGCTGAATATCCTGATTGGAAAGAAACACCGGATGCCCGCCTTCCTCGCCGAAAGCAGTTTCAAACGCACAGCGTGTCCGCGTCGAGCGCTTTTCAAAAAGCAGCGCGATAGTCTTTCCGGTGAAGCGCTGCGTCAACTCCCCCCGGCGGCTCTGCGCCTTGACAGTCTTGGCAAGCTCCAAAAAAGAGCGTATCTCATTCGCGTTAAAATCCAGCCATGTAAGAAGCGATCTGCCTTTCATTTGTTCCATAATTTCCCTCGCGGGTACGACCCGATGACATCGTTCACAGTTATGCCTAATGACATCGGTAACACTTTTCAAGATTTGAAAA
>Ga0131853_10024393_pt1 | contig 10916 bp, 12 predicted proteins | sample TergutLab28metaG_FD_92764 | JGI IMG/M metagenome (GOLD analysis project Ga0131853, IMG submission 92764) | Labiotermes labralis P1 segment gut microbial communities from Petit-Saut dam, French Guiana - Lab288 P1 (version 2) (version 2) | ecosystem: Host-associated > Arthropoda: Insects >...
AAAATTTTCCCATTACCCCCCCGCCCTAAGTCACCCAAGCTACCACACAAACCAAGCCCCCCTGTACCCCAAATTGTCCCCCGAAAATCTATACAAAACCCCCCCCATGCCCCCCCCCCCCCCGTTGCCTTTATTCTACGCCGAAAGTAAGACGGTGTCGTGGCGCACATCGTCCTTGATAACAAATTTTAATTTCAGGTAAACTTGCAATACACGGAATGTTAACAATGTAAAAGATACGCTGCTGATCTGGAATTGGTGTCATGTCGAATAATATTGTGGGAGAAAAGTAAGACCTTCCGTTCCTTGAGGAGGTCCTGATTCACAAATCGTGTACAAAATAGAGCAGACCAGAGCGTTTGGGTCTATTTGACGTAAAACGACCTGTACACAGCAAGGGTCATCAAAATCTCTAATGACGTAAAATTTAAGTTTGCATTTAAAACTAACGCTATTTATAAAAACACCCGAAAACTCGATATTAGGTCGGCCAAGATCCATAGCAGTAAAATCCGCAAACTCATTTTATATGGACTGCGGTAAAAGTTACGTGGGACAGACTGGAGGATCCTCAGGACATGATTCTCTGAACATGTAACAGGCCCATAGGCCGGACATAATAACCCAAAATCAGCATACGCTGTGCATTCTTTGGTGCAAGATGTTTCCTACGGGTCTACGCAAAATACGATGAAACTACTCGAATATTCTTTAAAGGCACGTGTAATGAATGTCCCTGAAAATCTATATTTAAAGAAAAATATTTTTATCAATAATGTTGTGTGTGGGGGGGGGGAGATATACGCCTCTTTTTGAAATTATCAATAAACCGCGAACATATGAATGCGCGTAAGCACTCACATGTCACAACTCTTTGCACTATTCCTCCTCCTCAGTCTAGAGCAGTGTTTCTCAACCTCTGCGAGACCGCGGCCCGGTAAATTCTTTTTTCATAAGACGAGTGCCCGGTCCCAACAGATTTACTCCTCAGTACCTTTGCAATTTTTTTTAGTTCATACATTAAACTAACACAAATATTAAAAATTAATTTTGGTATAATCATAAAGAGTATTAGTACACTTATGTATACGGTGTGGCATGTTGACAAATATAAAATTACATTTAAATTAGTTATTAATTCCAGGAGAATCTCTCGCGGCCCGGTACCGGGCCGCATCCCGGCGGTTGAGAAACACTGGTCTAGAGCAATCACCAGGACACGCCATATCCACAGAATATGTTACTGACACACAGTAACCTCCGAAGCATACACACTGATATATACGCACATTGCAAACAACAAACTATGTTTCACAGCCTAATTTTACCTCGTGTCACATTACATGTGTCTTTTCAGACTAATTCTCCAAAACAGAATCTACCTACATTAATACATTGTTTCATCTACGATAAACAGAAGTAGCTGTCAACTAATTCAGCATAACTGGATGATCGGTTCCCCAGTACATCACTTCCGATTAATCATTTACGTGTCTCCACGTGTCCTAAACCATTTTCACTTCCCAATTTACGGCGACCAAAACACGGTTATGAAAACCTAACTAGATGCAACAACCACACTATGAACTTCGGCGAATGCCTTGTTTCCCTGCCACAACATTCTTCAACACGGCGCAGATGTACGATGAAGATCTATGCAAATAACGGATACTTGCAGGGGAAACCTGCGACGTTTCCACCAAAACGACCTACGGCACGCAACTAACTCAAGACAACACATAACCTAACGTTAGCAACTTTACTATTAGGCAATACCAGGCCATCTTGCCTTGGGCACAGCACACACTGGGCGGTATTGGTATAGACACTGGCTGTGCCCAAACGGTATGCTACAATCTGCACGGCTGTCAGCTGACTTTGGGCAACAGCTTTTTAAAGCTCAAGCAACTTCAACTTTGCAGTTCACATGTACGCCTTTGACGATGGCCCAGCCTGATCCAAACATGCACAAGGAACATTAAACCGTTTAAGGACGGATGAATCTTTGTATTTGATTATATTGTGACTATTTCACTTGGGTGTATCTTGTACTGTGTTTGTTTTAACTTTTACTGTGGTTGTTTTAACTTGTTTTGTAATGTGTGGGAGTGTGTATGTGTGGGTTTTGTAATGTGTGGGTGTTTTGTTAATATGTGTACTTGCTTTTACTGTGTCTTTGTATTGTTTGTACTGTGTCTTTTGTATTGTTTCATGTACATTTATTCTTATTTGTTTTGTCTGTACTAGTGTAAGGACTACTGTCACCGAGTGACAACTCAATTGAAGTTAGTAGTATTAGTAGTAGTAGTAGTAGTAGCAGCAGCAGCAGCAGCAGCAGTAGTAGTGCTAGTAATAATGACTCAATGCGTACCGCGCAGTAAACATTCTCCGTTTCAGTTATAAAGCCCAATCTGTTAGCGATGTGCAAGACACAAGTTACTGTTTGTTCTGAGAGCCACACAAAACACACAAACGCAATGTAATCAGCACGTACAATTTTTGCATTTTAAACCTAGTGGTACGTAAAGCAAGCGGTGGGCTTTAAAAGGCTGAACTTGTCGCTTGTTCTCCAGAAGCGCTGTGTTTGCTGTGTTGGTCTCTACTGCAGAATTGTTGCGTGGCTGGTGGTCTGCTGTTGAGAGCACTTCTGAAGATGAAGTCATGGAGCATCGGTGGAACGATACAGAAGGGAGACGATCGGAGAAAAACTTGTTGCAGCGGCACAGTGTGCATCACGCATCCCCCTGGAATTGGACCAAGTTTTAACCCAGACTGCCTGCGCCACGGCACGTCTGTGAAGGCTAAATATCATGTACCATGTATTTCCAAAATTCAGCTCCCACCTCACAGAAAACACTCTCCACTTTTATAAATATACAATGATGTATCAAACACAACAAAACTTTATTATATTTATTATTGTATTAGGGCAACATATTTCGATTCTTATAGAATCATCTTTAGGCCCTTCTAATATACAGATCCTTACTTAGCAATGTTTAAAATGCGCTATGGGATCCCAAACGCTTACATTCTTGATATAACTATGTATAAAATGCATGTGTCGTTTTGTTCTTATTGTACAATCAGGATACTTATTTCAAAAACTTTAACCGGTACATATGAAGGAGGTTACACGTATGTATTTGAGATGTGTTACAGAACGATGGATATTGTTTTATATATTGTTGCTAATTACAAAATATGTATCTTATAAGGGCCTGAAGATGATTCTATAAGAATCGAAACATGTTGCCCTCGTACAATAATAAACATAATAAAGTTTTTTGTGTTTGACTGATACATCACTGTATATATGTGTTAAACACTTCGGGATGGCAAACATTAAACTCTCCACTTTACAAAGAACAACCGGGTATGACTATTTGGAGCTACAGTCGCTGCTAATTATGAGAACCAGACGCGAAAGAAACACATCGTGCAGCGTGTGGCCAAATTCAGAGATTTTACACGTTAGAGAAGTCGGAATGCCTACAGTTGCCACTGCTTGAATGGACCACGTGGCCTCCCCTACTTTGCACGTGATCAGTTAAGCCGCAGCGACTGTCGCAGCCGAAAACATTGTCTACAGGGACTGAGGAAAGCCATGATACACGTGTCACTGTCACATTACGCACCAAACAAGAGCGTGACACCGTCTATTGCAGTCCGCGACATGACTGGTCTTACGTTACTAGCGGGAGCCCACAACGAGATCTCTCACTTAACAATGCGACGTAAAAACCATCAAAATATGAAGTCTGTGGGTACAGCCAGACTGGACGCAGCCTCCTATCCCCTCCTGCAACGAAAGACCTCTTAGCCATGACATCAGACAGCCGAGACGAATGTGAAGCAGAACTAATTCAGAACTGGGAGTACCCGTTCTTCGTACGGGTGACGGTTGCTTCCCCAGTCGGTCTCTACAACCCCAAAGACACAGACACTACTAAACAAGACAACGTACACAAAGATAACTTCCAAAACACACGACACATAACATATCGTATCGTAACATTAAAGCCAGTTTGGACCTTCACATCCTGAACTCCTGTCAGATGGAAACAGCGCGATCACACTCTATGTTCTTGCTCAATTATTGCACGGGTTGTTTCTACTACTGGGGAGCTTCATACCGCCATGCAAGAACTCACTGGTTAGGCCTACATCCATTTTGTTAAATTTAACCTTCTAACGCCTAGCGCTTGTTCTGACGTCTGTACCGCGCACTGTGTACAGTTTATTGTCCATACTAACAAACAACAATTTCAATGTTTCATTTACATTTTATCGATTTTATCATACAACAATGGTCTGCTGCTTTTAATGAGTTACAATTTTAATAATTTTTTTACTTTAGTTTACTTTAGCACAGCACACGTTTAAGACTCCCTAAGATGATGCGGGTGTACCGAAACATGTAGAAGTGTTTAAGATATATTACTGATACACACAACACACACACACATACATCATAGAGAAGAAAAGACTACAATGGTATGGCCACGTCAAAAGGATTCCAAAGGAGAGAATACCAAAATTAATTATGGACTGGATACCACAGGAGAGAAGGAAAAGAGGACGTCCAAGAAAAACGTGGATGAAAAGAGTACAAGCAGCCATGACAACAAGAAATTTAGGACCAGATCAATGGAGAAACAGAGATGAATGGCGTTTGGTTTCCGGAAGACGGCGAAAGCTGTTAAAAAAGCCGGATAGATATATAAATAGGTAGATAGATAGCCAGATACATATATATATATAGACATAGACAGACAGATAGATAGACAATCAGTAATACAGCGCTTACAATACGTACCACCGGGTTTAGCATTCAAAACTTTTACACGTTGCTCCACTGCCACTGTGTGTTGTGTACGGATCTCAGAACAAACAGCGACAAAAAGAGGCTGGTTTTATATAACCGAGGTGGAGAGTGTTTACTGCGCGGTACGTACTGAGTCCTTATACAAGCCGGACAAGTTTCCGCTCCTAGCAATCACACACAAATATTCACATTTCGAAACATGTAGCGACACCACACTGCACACAACGTATACGCATGTTCATAACTCAAACGCACACTAAATGCCATATTGCTAGACACAATCGGAATTCAGTGTGGCGACTTCAATATACATCTTGTACTGTACATCACGTGGGCCGGGTAGCTCAGTCGGTATGGTAAATGGCTACGGGCTGGACGGTCCGGGGATCGAATCCCGGTGGGGGCGAGATTTTCCGCACCTGTCCAGACCGGCCTTGGGGCCCACCCAGCCTCCTGTACAAGGGGTACCGGGTCTTTCCTGGGGGTAGAGAGCGGCCGGGGCGTGACGCTCACCCCTAACCTCCTTCTATTGCCGTGATCAAGAAAGAGTAGAGCTACAACTCTATTACCCTATGGGCCGTACGGCTTGTACAGAGCCTCAGTGCCTGTATAAGCGTGCACTTTACCATTTCCTTACTGTACACCACAGTCAGAGACTGCTGGGCCTACGGCTGGTACTGATCGACGCAGCACAAATGCGCGTAAAGTGCTCCCCAGTTTTGTACGACTTAAACCAAACCTGAATTTCATCGACAGACTTTAGAGACAGTCCGAGTACAGAATTTCACGAAACTCCGTTGTTCCGTGCGGACAGACACGACGAAACTAACAATCGCCGTTCGCAATTTTGCAAACGCGCTAAAAGTGGATGAGAATGAAAAGTCGCATTACATTAATAAATACCGCTAAGGGCGTAGTAACAATACGGGATGGGTTTATTAAACTTGCATGTTGTCTGTCAGGACCGCGGTAAGACACTTCGACACAGTTTTTTCTTGGTTTCCCTGTGCCTAAAAGCAAATGCTGAGATGGTTCCCAAGATTCCAAGTTGCCACTACATGCTTCTCATGTAGCCCTTCCGACTTAAATTTAGTGGTAACCAATTTCATATTTTGTATACATGTAAAATAACCACTGCCACCGGGTGGCAACCCAATTGCAGTAATTATTACTATTAAGAAACGTTCATACATCACAAGCGGGCGTCGCATCACGACTGACGCGGTTAAATTTTATCCACTCCACTGTCCCTCACCTTGCACGTGGCCCCCCCCCCCACATTCTGTCACATCCAGTCAGATCACTACGCGAGGGGCACGGTTACCTCAGCTGGCGTCGCTCTTCCCATACCCCGGCTACCGCCTCCACAACCTGGAACACTGGTTACGGGGATTGAGGTTTGCCACGGCGCCTAGGAGGACACCGCCGTGTGCAGATCTCTGGAGCGGATGTACCTCGGGGCGACTCTCGCACTGGTCCACGCGCTTAAACGATATCGGAAGATAGCCCAAACTGGGCATGCCAGCCGTCAGACAAGACATTCTGTCAAAAAAAAGGAGCTCATTCCTTCTGACAATACGCATGCCCTATGCGGCGATCTGCTGCAGTGGGTACTGTACAAGCCAAGTGTCTTCTCATGCGATGAACGAACCTTAATGACAAGTGAACTGGCCAGAATATGGAGGTCTCGTTTTTCGACGCGTAAGGGCAATTTCGACTCAAATCTGACTGCCGCTCTCGAGGCCTGACTCAAGTCGCCGGACGGGCTTAAGCGCAAGCGACTGGATATCAGCAAGCCAGTAGCGGCCGTCGGTCTCAATGGCGGGCAACTCGACATAACGAATTGTGGCTGCCCTGACTGATGCTCTTCGTGATTTCCTCAACGGCAAGGTAAATATTCAAAGCATAATTACAATATGGTGCACCACCTGCATTCCCACAAACGCACAGGTCTTCAGGCGACACCCCGCACACAGGCGCCCATGTACCCATGATTACACAGATATGTTTCGTTGAACTGCGTAAACCGAACGCGCCAGAAAGCGGCGACATATTTTCGAGAACATCCTATATACAACATGCCCCTTAATGGCACACAGCAGAACTCCTCAGAAAATCGGCTGGCTTATCGTGCCACGGAAGTGGCTCGGCGCAGCTGACACTCACGCCTTCTTCAATAGTGTGCGAAAAAAAAAATCAGGGCAACAACAGGGAAGCAACAAGTGTCGATTCTTTCAGTTGTTTGTGTGACGGCAGACGGCTTTGTGCCTCGCATCGTGCCTGTTCGACGCAGCGGATCTTGACGTGGTGCAGCAGAATGGCTTGGGACAGCCACAACGCAAAGCGATCGCCGACACTTAAGTGAGCGAGTTGCATACAACGGAAATGAAAGTTCACTCCGCGTCACACTCTAAATACAACGCAGACGGCAACAGGCAGCCCAATGCAGTGAAAAATCAGTGGTTCACGTCACTGTCACCACAGCCAACCAGTGCCCATGGTCGCGATCACCTCCATCCACCTTGCATCTTCACAATCTATTTCCCTAAGATTTTACCTTCCAATTACCTATCCCTCTGGTGCCAAAACCATAAGGTTCAACACCACCAATACCAAAGCGCGCCAATGGACACAATCCCAAGCCAGCTGCATCCACTTCGCATGCGCGCATGCAAGCCTACATCCACATTTACACTTGCTGTTGAAAACAAATCCAGAGTTCATACAAAACTGGAACACAGGGAGGGTACAGTTCATTAGATTCTGAATTCTGAACGACCCTCAACACTATCACTTCTGAGAACCCCAAAAATGGTAAAGGGAAATCGCAGACCACAGGCGTTCCGTGGACCATTCCATATGGACGATAAACCCTGAGCTATTACACAGCGCGTGTTAACGGATTGGCGCCGGTGCTTGACACTTATCAGGAGATACACGTGACGTAAGTGCCCACTAATGGAAGGGCTGAGAGCTACAGATCGTATCTGCAAAGTTCTTTTTGGTATTTTGAAATCGACAGATCGAGTTTGTGCGTTTTACAGGCGTCTGAATTCCTCCAAGGTGCAGGCGGAGGACAAATGCTGCAGACGTTCTTACCGACAGGTCGCCAAAGCAGCAAACCGTCACATCCACAGACTGCGGTCAAGTTGCTTGTTACACGACACTGTCAACTGACTACATGCACGTACTGCAGCAGTATCTCGACAGCTCGAAGCTGACTCGAATTACCGAAAAGCTCACAATTCCTGCACTGTGTCGATATTTGCTGTATCGGCGATGGTTCCCAACAGTCATTTCCACAGATAGTTCCGAAGCAACTGTTTCACCTTTACCCGACAATTTTACAGCTTCAGGCTTGGTTTCAAAGGAAAAATATTTTCTTTTGCTGAAGCAATCTTACTCAGGGTACCCTCAATACTGGTATGGCACAATACAAAAGAACACAGAAAGAAAACGGCCGAAGTACATGAATACTTGAAAAACGTATGCCCACAGATACACACTGCAACCGAATCGTGTAACCAACTTAAAAACGACCCTGACAACAGGGGCTCGGCTCGGACGAAATGAAACTTCGAACAATCGGGACTCGTAGAATCGACACTACACTGTATACAGTTTAACACTCAAAGCAGCTCATACAGAATATTCCGTCTACGTGTGAGGTGAAATTCACACAACAAACACCGACTACTGCCCTAGGCGACACAAGTCAGTCCGTCTGCCTGTATCAGCGGCCGCAGTACGACGAGGAAGCTCAAGTCACTGCCGACATCCGGCGACGCTGGACTCGCTTGCCAGAAAGCCCTTGTTAAACGACTACCGGTAACAGGACGGAAGTAACAACATACCCATAAATATATGCAAGAATGGCATAGCCAGCAGCCCGTCCGCACGTCGTTACCGCGCGAAACGAAATGTTACGGCGAACAGCAGTGCGGTGACAGATATATGACCTTAGGCAGGCGTACCGACACGTGACCTCTGGCAGACATACCGACATATGACCTTAGGCTGACGTACCGACGTATGACCTTAGGCAGGAGTACCGACGTATGACCTTAGGCAGGCGCACCGACGTATGAACTTAGGCAGACATACCGACGTATGACCTTAGGCAGACGTACCGACGTATGACCTTAGGCATACGTACAGACATATGACCTTAGGCAGACATACCGACATGTGACCTCAGGTAGACATACCGACATATGACCTTAGACAGCCATACCGACATATGACCTTAGGCAGATATACGGACATATGACCTCAGGCAGGCATACCGACATATGACCTCAGGCAGACATACCGACATATGACCTTAGACAGACATACCGACATATGACATCAGGCAGACATACCGACATATGACCTTAGGCAGACATACCGACATATGACCTTAGACATACATACCCCGTTGTGCTGTCGGAACTGGTGTCCGTAGAAAATCAGTCAACTGTTGCGCCTGACTACAATTTTCTGTCATCTCTATAATGGCTACACGGCTAACTGCAGACAGCATTACCCTCCTGCTGAATGCAGCCACATGCTGTGCAATATGTGCACGGCTGCAGAAGCAATGGCTGCACGGTACGCCACTATGCCGTCGGTGTCCATTCGAAAGAGGCCGCAGAGCGAGTGGCAGTGCCCCTGCCAGAGACACAAACACGGCCCCAAACCAGGCACAAATGCAGACGTACTGCTCGCCTAGAACTGCAGTAAGCACACTGCACTAGTATGACGTGCGATGGGCGGGGCACGTAGAATTTTTTAAAAGACCTGTCATTCGTACAAAAATTTTGGCAGGAAAACCTACACTAAAGAGACCTCTAGTGAGATCCTGAGGAAGACGTGAGGACAATAACACAATCATTCTTAATACATTACGCGAGGAAATGGGTTCATATGTCTCAGGATAGTCGTTATGTGTCAATCTGGTGAATGCGGTAATGAACCTTCGGGTTTTATACCCGGGTGCTGATAAGTCCTTAGCCCGACCAGGAAGGAAACAAGCTCAGAAGCATGTCAGGGACGCGCGCGATTTCAAGAAAATCGAGACGCGAGCTGTCATCAAGTTTCTTTTCCTGCAAGGCAAGGCGCCGAAGGAAATTCACGCCATTTTGACAGAAACATTAGCTTGTTTCCTTCCTGGTCGGGCTAGGAACCTATCAGCAGCCCCGTAAAATGCGAAGAATGTTTCGACTAGCTAAGTCAATACTAATTTCCCCCCCCCCCCAAAAGGAAGGCGCCGTTACACAAGTTAAAATCCCCAGTTTCGTGTACATCAAATGGGGGAACAGCAGACCGAGGTGTACTGGCGGCTGTGACCGGAATTTCTGTTGTCTCGTGGAGTGGTGCTCACCCGCACTGCTGTCCGGTGTGTGCTAGGACTCTTGCACTAGAGTTAAAGCGGCCGAGGCGAGGAGCTCCATTTAGTGATGGGTTAAGAATTACCGTCTCTCCAGCACAGAGATTTAAGGGGTTAGTTAAGCACAGGCTACAGCATTTCTCGACAAATGATGAAAGTTATCCGATAACGAGCGAAATGAACATCAGTGAGATGGACCGCACATGCAGCGTGCATGTTCTAAGAGCAATTACAGCATAATTTCGGTCGTAATGCCTAAAGGAGCCAAGCAGACGTGCGTTACTCATGCCTTACTTTTAGAGATTTCACGTTGTACCTTACAAGAAGTGAAGAGAGAATATTGTGAGGGTTCACATCTTCTGGGGCATGACGCCGTGTCAAGTGGTATATATAGTTACCGATATTTCGGCAGAGCTTGCTGCATCCATATCCAGGATCTAGGACGGTCGACTGAAACAGAAAGCTCCCGAAACGTCGGGAATTTCTGAATAGAGACGGAGGCATGCCCCAGAATACTCGAGTCAACAACAGAATTGTGAGAACCTCAAACCTCACCTCAATAACGGAACATCTCAATACGAAACTTCAGAGGGAGGGGGGGGGTTCAACCACCCCCCCCCCCCCCCCCCCCCCGGGGCCCCCCCAAAACAGCCCGAAACCCCCCCCCCTGTTGGAAACATAACAAACGGCGAGATTTAGGGCGCCAACACCCAAAAA